>JGI20163J26743_11538511_pt1 | contig 33443 bp, 30 predicted proteins | sample TergutCu122P1_FD_26743 | JGI IMG/M metagenome (IMG submission 26743) | reverse complement strand
GCTACCCTGTAAAGCAAGAGAAAAAAGGTATCATTTCTACTGAACGCAGGGTATCATTTTAACTGAACGCAAACAGGTATCATTTCTACTGAACGCCGACATCAATATTTTTATTTACTTGACATAAATATTCTTTTCATTGTAAGTTTCTTATGGCCTCTTTATCCTGCTATACGCAGGATCTAATGACCAAAAGGAGGAATCATGAGAAAATACGAAGCTACGTTTATCTTCAGAACCGAAGAAGATAAAATGGCTCAGGCCAAAGAATTTATAAAAAACATTTTCGAAACTAAATCTGCAAAAATTCTAAAAGAAGAAGACTTGGGAGAGCGAATTCTGGCATACGAAATAAAAAGGCAGCCTAAAGGCCGCTACTTTTTCTATGAACTTGAATTTGAGCCTACAAAACTTAATGAAACAGAAAAAGAAATAAGAATGAACTCAGGTATTCTTAAATTCCTGTTTGTTAATATTGCCTAACTATTAAGGTAATTCAGTATGACAGATATTAACAGAGTTTTTCTTGTTGGCAGGTTAACAAGAGATGCAGAACTAAGATTCACATCAGCAGGAATGCCTGTTGCTAAATTTTCCATAGCAGTAAACAGAAGTAAAAAAAGCGGTGATCAGTGGGAAGAAGAGGTAAGCTACTTTGACATCGTATTATGGGGAAAAATAGCAGAAGCTTTAAGCAAATATCTTGCAAAAGGCAAACAGGTTGCCATAGATGGTGAGCTTAGACAAAACAGGTGGGAGCAGGACGGGCAGCCAAGAAGCAAAGTTGAAATTCATGCAGCCAATATTCAGCTTCTTGGAGGCAGCGGCACGCAATCTTCAGGCCAATCAGCCGGCAATGGAAGTAACTTCTCCAGGCAAGGTCAGGGGCAAGGAAAATCACAGCCGCAGTCCGGAGGGAAATCTGTTCCGTTTGAGGAATACGGAAAAGAATCTTTTGAAAGCCCGGGGCAGTTTGATGACGACGGGATTCCATTTTAAATAAAGGAGTAATAAATATGTCAGATGATTATAAAGAAAAAATTGATAATGATAATTTCGATAAAAAAGATATGGATATACCTTATGATGATGATCACAAAATGGGGTCAGGCAAAGATAAGGTAAAACCTGTATTTAAAAGAAAAATATGTAAATTTTGCGATCAAAAAAATGTTGCTGATTATAAAAATCATGAAATGTTAAGGCGCTTTATTACAGAAAGAGGAAAAATACTTCCAAGAAGAATTACCGGAACATGTGCAAAACATCAAAGGTCTCTTACAACAGCAATAAAAAGAGCGCGAGTTCTTGCATATTTGCCTTTTGTAAAGGGTTAAGTTTTCTTTAAGGAATTATGATGGACACTAAGGGAATTTCGGATGAATTTAAAAAAATTGAACTAAGCGTGGTAATTCTTTCGCTTTTATCTGCATTTTTTTATCAACTTGGATTTTTATTCATCTTTTTCCTTATTCCGCTTCAATTTCTTAGAAACACTAAAGGCTTTATGCCAATGTTTAAGGCAGCAGTTATTGTTATTGCAATAACTGTAATTGTTTCTTTTATAAAAACAGCCAGGGTTGAAACATTTGCATTAAGAAGCGCTTTAGTTGTTTCAGAAATTTATATAATAGTAATGATGCTTTTGGGGTTTTTGTACATTAATTATAGTTGGCCTGGAAATCCAAGAATGCTTAAAAAATTGTTTATTGCAACAATTGGAGCTTTTTTTATTGGAATTCCGCTTCTTTTAATTATGAATTCAGCAGTTATTCAAAATCATTATAAAAGTTATTTAACGGTTTTTTTTGAAGCACTAACTCGTACTTTTTATGAATCACCGCGCAGCTATTATTCAGATATTGCTGCAATATTTGGAACTATTGATGTTGAAACTGTATATAATAATATAAAAAGAACTATATTGCGTAGTTATCTTTTTTTATACTTTGTTCTGCTTGCGGGAAGTTGGTGGCTAGGCAGCATAAAAAATGTAGATGGTAAATGGAGCAGCAAACTTAGTTTGCTTGCGTTCTCTATTCCAAATATGCTTTGGCCTCTTATAATAGCATTATTAACTGTAGTAATTGATTCTAGGATAAGTATTGGATTTTTAGGCCACATTGGCTGGAATATGCTGCTTATAATAGCTACACTTTATGGGTTGCGGGGGATTGGAATAATTCAGACTTTGCTCTTAGTTCTGAATGCTCCAAGAATTCTTAGGGTGATTACTTATGTTACACTCGTATTGTTCCTAATGCAGCCGGGTTTAAATTTTGTGGTGCTTATTGCAGTGCCAGCGCTTGGTCTATCAGAAATATGGATAAATTATAAGAATATAAGGGAGAAAAAACATGACAATGAAGATAATTCTTAATCAGGATATTGCAAGTCTTGGAGAGGAAGGAGATGTAAAATCAGTAGCTGATGGCTATGCCAGAAACTATCTTATTCCCAAAGGTATGGCGGTTCCTCATACAAAAAAATATATTAATGTTTTTGCACAAAAAAAAGAGCTCATAGCAAAGAAAAAAGAAGAAAAGAGACAGCAGGCTCTTGGAATTAAGGAAAGAATTGAATCGCTCGAAGGATTTTCTATATCAATGCCTGCTGGAGAGACAGGAAAACTGTTTGGATCTGTAAATAATTCTGTAATTGCAGATGCTCTTGCCAAAGAAGGTATTACTGTTGAGAAGAAAAAAATAGAAGTGCCTGAGAACAATATTAAAATGGTTGGCAACTATAACATCAAAGTAAAGCTATACGCTAACCAGGCAGCTGTATTAAAAGTAACAGTTTCCGCTTCTGAATCTGCAGAAACCGGAAAAAAATAATTTGACAAATGTCTCAGGCTCCTTTAAAAGACAAAATACCGCCTCATAATCTTGAAGCGGAAAAAGCTACACTTGGAGCAATATTAATAAATCCGGATGCAATAGATACTGTTGTTATGTATCTTCGTCCGGATGATTTTTACAAAAACAGTCATAAAGCAATTTTCCAGGCAATACTCGACTTATCAGAAAAAGCAGAGAACATTGATATTCTTACTGTGGTACAACAACTGCGCAACATTGGCAAGCTTGACGAATGCGGAGGGGCTGCTTATATCTCCTCTCTTTCTTCCGAAGTTCCAAGCAGCGCAAATGTTGAATACTATTCAAAAATTGTACAGGAAAACAGCGTAAGGCGCGGGCTTATTAAAATATCAGGAGAAATTATTTCCGGCGCTTTTGATGACACAACAGAAACCGCATATGTTCTCGAAGAAGCTGAAAAATTAATTTTTGAAATTATAGAAAAACGCTCTACCAGCAGTTATAAGTCGCTAAAAGAGCTTCTCCCGGGTGCGATGGAAGCAATTCAAAAATTAATGGCTTCTGGCGATTCATGCACAGGTGTGCCATCAGGATTCAAAGACCTTGATAAAATTACAAACGGGTTCCAAAAATCGGAATTTATAGTTATTGGCGCGCGGCCATCCATAGGAAAAACAGCCCTTGCGCTTTCAATGGCTGCGAATATTGCCATAAGGCACAAAATCCCTGTTGGATTTTTCTCGCTGGAAATGTCTGAACAGGCAATAATGGAGAGGCTTATTTCATCCGAAGCAAGAGTAGCAAGCAATTTTATAAGATCTGGTATGCTCTCCGAGCTTCAAATAAGCAAGATACAGGACGTAGCCGGCGATATTTATGAAGCCCCTCTTTATCTGACATCTGTTTCGGATTTAAAAATACTTGACCTTAGGGCGCTTGCAAGAAAAATGATACGGCAGCATCGTGTGCAGGTTATTTTTGTCGACTACCTTACGCTTGTGCAGGCTGAAAACAGAGCAATTCCAAGGCACGAACAAATTGCGGAAATATCAAGATCTTTAAAGGCGCTTGCAAGAGAGCTTGATATTCCTGTAGTAGTTCTTTCGCAGGTAAAGCGCGAAACAGAAGGGAAAAAACCATCTCTTGCAGACTTGCGCGAGTCCGGCTCCATAGAGCAAGATGCAGACCTTGTAGTTTTTCTCCATAGGGAAAGAGCCGGAGATGATGCAAAACCGGAGAACCCCGGAGGAGGCATTGAAACAGAAGTAATTATTGCAAAGCAGAGAAATGGTCCTATTGGAGAGATTAAAATGGTCTTTATTCCAAAGTACACAAGGTTTGAATCAAAAACCGAGGAATAACCAGCATTAACTAAGTTTTAATAAAAATAGACCGAGTATAAAAAAGGTGGGGGAAAAATGAATTTAAACGAAATCTATAATTTTGAGTATCTAAAAAATGAAGCTGAAGAGCTTGTAAAAGATACGCTTGCAAAAGAAATGAAAAGAGATAAAACAATTTGCGACTGCCAGGATTGTATTCTCGATATAGTTGGGTTTACCCTCAATAATATAAAACCTCTTTATAAGACTTCTCTTAAAGGCGGGCTCTATACAAATATTCCGGATGAAAAATATCTTGAAGCTCTTAAAAAAACACTAAAACAAGCAATCGAGAAAATCAAGGCGAACCCTTCGCATAATTAATTGAAAAAACTATCTTACTCTGCTTCATTGTTATATTCTCTATAAAGTTTTAAAATAGAGATATATGGCGGAGTAAGAAAAATTTTATAAGGCTCTTCATTTATTGTATCTTTGAGTTTTTCGCAGGTCATATTATAAAACTCCATATCAATATTAAGAACACCTACTTCATCTTTTTTGAGCCCATGTATATGATAACTTAGTTTATTATTTTCCAGTTCGTCAAAAAAGATAAAAATCTCTGTTTCCAAATTACTTTCATTTACAATTTTCGAGAGTATATAATATTTAACACATTCGACAACGATATCATCAAACCCTGCTTCCAGGATTTTCAATTTTTCCGCAAGTTCCATAAATCCAATGACAGCTCTGTCTGTTTTTTTATAAACTAACGGAGATTTTCCCATTAAAAAAGAATCCCGCTGAAGCTCCGGCACCAGGAGTATTTTCATCTGTTTTACAGGATGCGTAAACATTACAGAAAATTCCGGCTTAAGAGTTATTCCGCATTTTTCACAAGGCACACTCATAAAATTCCCATGGACAATATCGTTATATATATCCGGCGTTATTTCCACTTCGTCGTCATATTCATAATCAAATTGATGCCCGCAATGGCATGGCACTATAACTTTCATCCTGAGCCTCCCTGCCGTCTCACCTATTTATAAAAAAAAGTATATCATTAAACAAAGTTAAAAACAAAAGCAAAAATATAAAAACAAAGCCCGCAATCTGGTAACGATAAATAGCTTTTGGCTTGAAATTTCTTCTAAATATTATTTCACAGAAAGCAAAAACAATTTGACCTCCGTCAATGGCAGGTATAGGAAGAAGATTCATAAAAAAAAGCGCTACGCTTATTAAAGAAAGAAATTTAAAAAAGCTTATTAACCCTGCCCTGGCGCTTTCGCTAAATGCTGTTGTCGCAAAATCTCCGACCATATACGTTATGCGTATGGGACCGGATACAGCCTGATTTATGTCAACATCTCCTCTAAAAATAGTTCTCAAACCTTTTATTGAAACAAAAAGAATTCTAAAAGACTCTTCCGTTCCTCTTCTTAATGCGCCTATAGGTGAATAGTCGGGAGTTGAGTATCTGTAAACACTAAACACAAATCCAGGACTCGTCTGCCCATGTTCATCATAGGTTAGCGCTAGAGATGTAAAGTGCTCTCTGTTATTTCGTATGAATTTTATATCCAGCAGCTCGGGTCTTGTTTCAAGCTGTTTAAAAAAATCCATTTGATTTCGAACAGGCACTCCGGAAACTTCTGTTATTATATCTCCATCCATAAGCCCTGCCAAATCTGCCGGGGATCCGGGCTGCACTCTTGAAACAACAGGGTCTATCCATGGGAACACACCTATTATGCCAGCGCCTGTTCTTCTATTCAAGTCCGGTTCTATTTCCAAGTCGAGTATTCTTCCGTTTCTTATTACTCTTATATCCATTTGCCTTTGTGCATTAAGCGCAATAATTTCTCTTACATTCTGATAGTTACGAATTGCTCTGTTGTCAATTTCTATAATTTTGTCGCCTGACTTTAGTCCTGCTATATTTGCAGGAAAAACCTGTTCTGTATCATTACTAAAATCAGATACTAAAATTATGCGGGCATCTGGGCTGTAATAACTAAAGCCGTTAAACCAGATTATGGACAAAACAATAATTGCAAATAAAAGATTCATAAAAGGTCCGGCGAAAAAAACAACTATCCTTTTCCACGGCGGCACAGAAAACAGCGAACCATCTTCTGCTTTTATATGATCGCTGTTTGTTTCAATAGCTTCTCTTAAGCTCTCATCTCCTTTGAGTTGGCAATAACCGCCAAGAGGAAAAAGCGAAAGACGATATTCTGTTTCTCCTTTGCGAAAACTGAGTATTTTCTTGCCCCAGCCTACAGAAAAAGCAAGCACTGTTATTCTAAAAAATTTTGCAGCAAGAAAATGCCCCAGCTCATGTATGAAAACCACTATGCCAAGCCCAAAAAGCCCAACTATTATATTAATAAATATTCCAAATCCCATTTTTTTTAATATATTCCCCTAAAAATTCTTTTACAAAAATACGAGTATTATTGTCAGCTTCTATTATATCTTCAAGAGTGTCAATTCTTTTTAAATTAACATTTTCTATAGCGTGTTCTGTAATATGCGGAATTCCCAAAAAATCAATTTTCCTGTTCATAAAAGCATCTACTGCAACTTCATTGGCTGCATTGTATATTATGCATTTACCCTGCCCAAGTTCTGCGGCAGAGTAGGCAAGCTTAAGCATTTTATATTTTTCAAAATCAGGAGCCTGAAACGTTAAAGAAAGTCCGGTAAGATCAAGCTTGCCAAAAAGCAAAGGACCAACCTTGGGCCAAGTAAGAGCATTCTGAATGGGAACCCGCATATCCGGCTCGCTTATTTGCGCATAAAGCGAACCTTCTGCCATTCTCACAAGAGAATGCACCATGCTCTGCGGGTGAATCAAAACTTTTATCCTGGAAAGAGGGAGATTAAAAAGCAAGTATGCCTCAATTACTTCAAGCCCCTTGTTTGCCATCGAAGCTGAATCAATTGTAATTTTTGTTCCCATTGACCAGTTAGGATGTTTAAGCGCATCTTCAAGTTTTGCATTTTTTAACTCTTCGCTGGAAAGATTCCTGAATGCTCCGCCCGAAGCAGTTAATATTATTTCATCAATATCTTCTTTTTTCTTTCCTTCCAAAAGCTGAAACACAGCAGAATGTTCGGAATCCACAGGAATAATTTTTTTGCCTGTTTGCAAAGCAATATCTGTAATAAAACTTCCTGCCATTACAATAGTTTCCTTGTTTGCAAGAGCAAGATTTTTCCCGCTTTTTAAAGATGCTATTGACGGCAAAAGCCCGTCAGAGCCCGCAACGCCATTGACTACAATATCCGCATCTGTTTCCGATATCATATCAAGCAGCCCTGCGGGAGAATAATAGGCAATCGATTTATCAGCAGGTTTTTTTCCCGCAAGCGCCAGTTGCTTTACATTAAATAACGCAGCCTGTTTTAGAAGCTCTTCTTCATTTGAATGGGCAGATAAAGCACTTATTTTAAAATCCCCTGGCATACTTTTTATAACATCAATTGCACTTTTTCCGATTGAGCCAGTAGATCCTAGAATAATAACTTTTTTCATTTTATCCGTTAGTGCTTATATATTTTACTGTAAAATAAAAAACAGGTGCGCTAAAAATAAGTGAGTCTATATTATCCAGAATTCCCCCGCGCCCTGGCAAAACATCGCCCGAATCTTTTGTATTTGCAGATCTCTTCATTGCCGATTCAACTAAATCCCCTACAATCGAAACAATCCCTATTGCAGCTCCCAAAAAAAGCGCATAGTAATAATTTTCTGCAAAAAACCTAGGGTTTACAAAATAAAAACCGCTTACAGCAGCAATAGAAGAAAGAAATCCAAATATGAATCCTACAAGACTTTTTTTAGGACTTATAGATATTATGTTTCTGTTATTATTGCCCCACAACATCCCTGCAACATAAGCGCATATATCATTAAAAAACACAAGCCATAGAAAAAGAATTATTGCAAACGAAGGATAATGAAGCGTAGGAAGCCTTAGTGCATAAGAAAAAAACAAGCCAGGATAAAACATAAGAACAAGCATCGCCGATGTTTTTTTATTGATTTCCGAATAGCTGTTCTCGTTTCTGTTAAATATCTGATAAATAAAAATAAAAAAGATCAATACTCCCGAAAAATAAAAAACAGTGTTATACGGCAGCATCTGAGCGTTTTCAAAATATATAATAACCGGAATAGAAAAAGCAATAATTGTTACAAAAACAAAATCGCTTTTTTCGAGTTTCCCATAAAATAGTTTCCAGGTTTCATAAGTGCCACTAATCAAGAAAAATGCCCCTGCCAGGGCAAGCACAAGAAAATTAAAATGATGAAGAAAAGCTATTCCAAAAAGCAGAGGTACTGCTACAAAAATAAGAAGTATTCTTAATGTTAAATTACTCATTTTTTTTCTTATCATGCACTGCTCCAAATTTTCTATCTCTCGTCATATATTCCTGAATAGCATTGTTAAAATCTTCTTCTGTCCATTCGGGCCAGGCTTTTTCACTAAAGTAGAATTCACTGTAAGCGCTTTCCCATAATAAAAAATTGCTAAGCCTTAAATCCCCGGCAGTTCTTATAATAAGATCCGGATCAGGAACATCCGGAAGATCAAGATATTTTCCCAAAGCATTTTCTGCCAACTCCTCATCCACTGACCTGTTTTTCATCCACCTGTTTACTGCTCTTATAATCTCGTCTCTGCCTCCGTAATTTATTGCAAGATTTACAGCAAGTTTATCAAAGGCTAAAGTTTCGTTTGTTATATCTGTTATTTCTTTTTGTATTTCTTTAGGGAGTTTTTTCAAATCTCCTGAATGCAAAACTCTTATTTTATTTTCCTTGTAAAAGTTATATTCTGCCCTCAAATGATTTTTTATAAGCTGCATCAGAAAAGAAACTTCGTCTTCTGTTCTCTTCCAGTTTTCGGTCGAAAAAACATAAAGCGAAAGGTACTTCACCCCAGCGTTAAGCGCTGCTAAAGCTATTCTTTTTGCAGTTTTCAGGCCTTCCTGGTGCCCAAAACTTCTTGGCTTGCCAAGGTTTTGCGCCCATCTTCCGTTTCCATCCATTATAATTCCAATATGAACAGGTAGTTTTTTATCACTCATCATATTTCCATAATTTCTTTTTCTTTGGATTCAAGTTTTTTATTTACTTCGTTAATATAATTATCAGTTACTTTTTGAATATCATCGGCAGCCTGCTTTTCCTGATCCTCTGTAATTTCGCTGCTCTTTAGCTGCTTTTTTAATTCTTCGTTAGCATCCCGCCTTACATTTCTTAGCGCAACTCTATATTTTTCCGCTACATTTTTTGCTGTTTTTACAAGCTCTTTTCTCCTCTCCTCGGTAAGCGGAGGAATACTAATTCTTATAATTTTCCCGTCATTATTGGGATTTAGAGAAAGTTCTGATTTTTGTATTGCTTTTTCAATCTCAGTTATAACAGATTTATCCCACGGCTGTATAACAACAAGCCTTGCTTCAGGTACCGAAATTGTTGCAACCTGATTTAAAGGCGTACTCTGCCCAAAATAATTAACAAATATTTTATCAAAAAGAGCTGCCGAAACTCTTCCGGTTCTTATTCCTGCAAATTCTTCTCCAAGAGTTGCCAGAGTCTTTTTCATCTTATCTTCGGTCTTTGATTTTATACTTTCCATCAAATAACTTCCTACTTTTTAAATTATCACATATGATAAAAGATATTATACTTTGTATAATATCTTTTGTTTGCCTCCTCGCTCGGTCATGTGCAAGCAAACTTGCCCGGACACTCGCTTCGTCGGCAAATATCACATTGGCTTGCGACTGTTACGCTTCGGCTTCACGTCGCAACGAAGTTTCCAGCGAAGACGCGCTCGCTCATGTTCCGCTAAGCTTCAAAATCGCGTGCGCGTCTTTCGCCTGCGGTCAACCATGACTGTTACACCCTTGCGACCATGGCTCGCATCCCAGCCCCATTCACATCTCAGTCAGCAGTTCTTAGCGACATTACACTAAAGCCCAAATCAGGCATTTTCTCCAAGTTTGTAATAGAGATATTCTACAAGCTCGATTTTGCTTCCTGCTTCTTTTGAAACATCAGCCAAAGCTTGTAAAACCTTCTTCTTATCATCTTTAACAAAAGGCTGATTCAAAAAGCAAATCTCCGAAAGATGCTTGTTGATTTTTCCCTTTATGATTCCCTGCAAAACATTCTCCGGCTTATCAAGGTTCTCAGCCTGCTTTTTGAAAATTTCTTCCTGCTCTTTTATATAAGCTTCAGGCACATCCTTTTCCGAAAGCGCAACCGGAGCAAAAGCCGCCGCATGAAGCGCCAAATCAAAAGCAAGCGCTTTCACAGCATCTTTCGCAAAAGCATCTGCGTTTTCCGCTTTAAGTTTTACAATTGTTCCAATATTTCCTGTGCCATGAATATAATCAACAGCATATTCGTTATTCGCCAACGGAATAGTCTTGAATCTTTTAAGAGTCATGTTTTCTTTTAACATGGTGATTGTTTCTGCAATCATTCCGGTAAGTTTTTCGTTCACGCTCTCTGCACCGGAGCTTATTATCTCTTCTGCAAGATCATTGCCCAATTTTATGTAGTTCTCATTTCTTGCTACAAAATCTGTTTCACAGGAAAGCTCAAGTATTATTGCTTTTCCGCCTTTTATTTTTGTAAATATTTTTCCTTCTTCGGTTGCTCTGCTGCTGCGTTTAGCTGCTGCTGCAAGACCCTTTTCTTTGAGCACTTTTACAGCCTTGTCGAAATCACCGCCTGCTTCGGTTAAAGCTGTCTTGCAATCCATCATGCCTGCGCCAGTCTGATCTCTAAGCTTTTTTACATCTGCTGGTTTTATTTCCATAAATTAATCCTTATAAAATTTGTCTGTATCAATATCCAATTCGTCATCCTGTTCCGGCTCGTCTTTTTTTGCAGTCTCTTCAGGTACATAGTTTGAATAATCTTCGGCTGTGAACTTATCATCACCCTCACTCTCTTCACCGGCAATTGCAGCGCCAAGAGGAGCTTTTTCAACCGATGCATCGCCGCCATCTGCCATAACAGCTTTTTCAAGAGCTGTTCCGTCATCATCATCATGAAGATGTTCGATAATTTGCAGCCCTATTTCATTATCTGCTTCAACAACTGCATTGGCAATAATCTGCGTAAAAAGGGTTATTGCACGGATTGCATCATCGTTTCCTGGAATCGGGAATGTAATTCCTTCCGGGTTGCTGTTTGTATCGACAATCGCAATTACGGGAATATTACACCTTCGCGCCTCTGCAACTGCAATTGCTTCTGTTTTTGTGTCTATTACAAAAAGAACTCCAGGGAGATCTTTCATATCTTTAATACCGCCGAGGTTTTTCTCAAGCGATGTTTTTTCTTTCATTAATAGCGAAACTTCTTTTTTAGTGAGACTTTCGAAAGTGCCGTCCACTTCCATTTTTTCAATTTTTTTGAGTTTCATAATTGATTTTTTGATTGTTGTAAAGTTGGTAAGCATTCCGCCCAGCCATCTATTGTTTACATAAAACATTCCGCATCTTTTTGCTTCTTTTTCAACTGCCATCTGCGCCTGTTTTTTTGTACCAACAAAAAGAACCGATTTACCGTCAAGAACATTTTTTCTGACAAAATCGTATGCATCTTTAATTGCTGTGATTGTCTTTTGAAGATCAATGATGTGAATTCCATTTCTTTCCGCGAAAATGAATTTTTTCATTCTCGGGTCCCATCTTTTTGTCTGATGCCCAAAGTGCACACCAGATTCCAGTAGATTTTTCATTGTAACTACTGCCACTTTTTTCCTCCTGAAAATTCCGGTAATAGTTTACCGGTTGTCCGTCTCTTATTCTCGTTCAGTTTTCCGGCAAATTCATTGCATACGCAACATTCCTCGGAAAATACTGACGGAAGATTTTGGTCTAAAACCCTGTACATTGGTTTTAATTTATGACCATACAGGGTACCCTGCATCAGATAGAATAGCAAAAAACAGATGTATTGGCAACCCCATTACATTACTATATGAGCCTTTAATTCGTTTTACAAAAAATTCACCTCTCCCCTGAATTCTGTATCCCCCTGCTGCTCCCTGCCATTCTTCTGTAGAAACATACTGTTTTATCTCTTTTTTTGTCATTTTTGAAAAAAATACCGATGTTGTATTGTGTTTTACGACCATTTTTCCGCTTTTTTTGTCAAAAAACGCAAGCGCTGTTGTAACTTTATGCTTTTTATTGGATAAAAAGCCGATAATTTCCTCTGCTTCTTCAGCCGAAGCCGGTTTCCCGAATACTTTTTTATTGCAAACAACAACTGTATCTGCGCCAAGAAACCAGCGAAAATCTTTTAGCGAGCTATCTTTAAGAGCATTTTTTACCTTTTTTTTCGCAAGTTTTTTGACTGATTTTGGCACTTTCCACTTTTGTACTGTTTCGTCAATATCTTGCGGTTTTGCGGCAAAAGGGACTCCTAGTCTTTTGAGAATTTCGCTTCTTCTTGGGGATGTAGATGCAAGTATGATTGTATCATCACTATTGTTAAAATTTTCAATAGTCATGCCTGCTCCATCCTACGATATTTTTCGTACAACAAAAAATGTTAAAAGCCCTCCCAAAACTGTGCCGGGATTTATTGAAAAATAAAACACTATTACAGAAATATCAAACCCTATTGGGCCTGCAGAAAAAGCCAGGTTAATACCAAAATTTTGAAATATTATACTGATAAGTTCCCAAGCAACTGTTCCTGCTGCACAGCCTGCAATTATTGAATATATGTACAGTTTTGTTTTTCTTCTCATGACAATCATAGCATTTTATAGTTTGTTTATTTCTATAACAAGTAACATTAGTAATTCTTTTTAAATCTATTGATTTTAAAAGAATTGTTTAGTAAGATAATAAGTTATATATGGCAAAAATATCAGCATTTACAGGAAAAGAATTACCGCTTTTATCAAATGCAGCAGAGCTGGTAAAAGCAAAAGGACTAGATATCTATGATGCCTTTACAACAAAAAGCCAAGACCTGGAAATTTTTGCAAATGTTGTCTCAAGAACTCCGGCATTAAGAAGCGGAGAGAAACATGGGCTCGTAAAAAGAGACATAAGCACTATGGTTGATATACTTTCGGCAATCGGAACAAGAAATCAGCTTACCTTGCCCACAAGAGCCATACTTGGCAGAAGTTTTATTATTGCAAAAATTAATTTCTACTATTTTATTTTAAGAGTGTTGTCAAGCGATGAATCAAATAAAGATTTAATGGAAGACATAAGAGGGTGCTGCGAAAAACTTGTTTTTTCATTAATGGCAGAAGAAGCCTATGAGTTAATAATAGAAAATAATCTATCCAACAAGAGCATTGTTAGAATTGCTGCGGACGAACTTTCCTATCTTTGGGAATATAGAATGGACAGAAACCTCGATTCTTTTTCCCCGCCTCTTATGGCTTTGTGGAAAGGCCGGTGCAATATTATCCCGGTTCTTGGAACATTGCGCGGCACCATGGAGCTTTTAGTGCTCTCTTCAAAACTCCCGGACGAATGGGTCGATTTTCTCTCCAAAAAAACAGAAGATAATATGGCGCAGGCGCTTGAGGAATTTATATTCGGATTAAGCCACGAAGAAATAAATTTTCTTAGGGAATATATGACAAAAACTAATATGTCTGCTGTTAGCAGGGACGATGCAATAGCGATATTAAAGAAAGAATATGGGTATCAGGGCAGTGACTGCATTTTTCTCAAGGGCGGTGCAAAAGAAATTTATTCATTTTTTCATAAGCGCCTGCACGATACCAAAATACGAAAACTAAAACATAACACAGGACCAATGCAAACTATTGAAGAACATTTTCTTATGTATCTTCTTGAAAAAAAGAGAGACACTCTTCCTGCCAAAATCGGAGATGCTATCTCAAACCTTGTTTCAAAAGTAATAAAGTGAGTTGCGGCATTCACATATTACAATTCAGCAAAGAACCATAAAAATATTATTTGCCTAAAACATAACACTCATCAGCTCAGCCGCGGGTTACAAAAAATTACCTCGACACCTTATGCGTATAATGCTATACTCAAAGTAATATTTAACAATCTAGAACCCAACACCTAAGCCCTGATGCTCCGTTAAGCTGTTAAGTAGAACATATAAGAGGAACAATCATGAACGCAGAACGGAAAACCATATTTTTAGTCGACGATGACATGACTAATCTTGCTATAGGTAAAAAAAACCTTTCAGCTTCTTACAATGTATTTACTTTAAACTCCGGCGCTGTTCTTTTGCAGATGCTGGAAAAGAAAATACCTGATTTAATACTTCTGGACGTTGATATGCCAAAAATGAACGGCTACGAGACAATAAAAATCCTAAAATCAAAACCAAATACCCAAAACATCCCGGTAATCTTCCTTACTGCCCGCACCGAATCAGGCGATGAGCTTGAAGGACTTTCTCTGGGCGCGATTGATTATATAACCAAGCCATTTCAGTTGGCCCTGCTTCTTAAGCGCATTGAGGTACACCTTCTTGTGCAAGATCAGCGTAAAACCCTGGAATACTTTTACGAAAATCTGCGCAAAGCATTTTCCACATATCTTTCGGGCGATGTAGTAGAAGAAATTATTGCCGACCCTACCCGATTGCAGCTTGGCGGCATAAACCGGCGCATGAGTGTTATGTTTACAGACGTAGAAGGTTTTACCAGCATCTCTGATCGCTTAAACCCTTCAGAACTGGTTTCCCTGCTTAACCAATATCTCTCCACAATGAGTGATGTTATAATGGAAAAAAAAGGAACAATTGACAAATATGTCGGAGACGCCATTATCGCTTTTTTCGGCGCGCCGCTGGAACTGCCTGATCATGCTCTGCGAGCCTGCACTTCTGCAGTTACCATGAAAAGGCTGGAGAAAGTGCTAAACCGCTCATTTATTGATCAAGGGATAAGCACCAAGCCTATTTATACCCGCATCGGAATCAATACAGGGGAAATGGTAGTAGGAAATATGGGGACCGAGCGGAAAATGAATTACACTGTTATGGGCAACGCAGTAAATATTGCCGCCAGGCTTGAACCAATAAACAAACAATATGGAACCAAAATTCTTGTTTCGGAACATACAATACAAGAGGCAAAAGGGCATTTCCTTTCCCGTAGGCTTGACCGTATCAAAGTAACAGGAACAAGCGAGCCTTTACGCATTCATGAAGTTCTGGAAACAAGTGCAGATGCTCCGGCGAGTTTACATGAACAGGTAGCTCTTTTCCATAAAGCCCTGGATATTTTCGAATCACGCAACTGGCAGGATGCCGAGAAAGCATTTAATCACATTGCAGAAGTGTTTCCCAGTGATGCTCCGTCTATCCTCTACAGGGATCGCTGCCGGCAATATATGCAAAATCCGCCTCACAAGAACTGGGACGGGGTTTTTAACTTAATGAAAAAATAGAAGAGGTAAAATCGTGAAAAATTGGTTTTTCAACATGAGCGTAACATTAAAACTTATTATCCTGCTCTTGGTTATCACAACTACTGCTGTAATAGCAGTAGCTATAATCAAGGCAAACCAAGTGAACGCGCAAACGCAAAGCTTGCTTAGAGAGCGGCTGCAGGGCAATACCAATAAGACTATATGCACTTTTGACATTGTTAGGATTTATACCTGGGGAATGTTAAACACAGTAACAAATATGCCTCAGGTACATGATGCTCTCTCGGATGGCAGCAGCGTGAGTTTGGATGAAAACCTGCGCGCCTTATGGTGGGGCATGAACCATGTGCGTGACGGCATTCCTCTTTATGCTAATATACTGTTGTTCGACGCAAATATGAATATTGTTGCAGCAGCTAACCCGGCAGGCGATGTGCCTGATTTATTCCTGTTCGCTACAAATATCTCAATGGCGCAAATGGGGCAAAGTTTTGCATCTTATGGCATAGAAAACCATGAAATCGGGCTTATGCAGTTTTTGTTTACTTTACCCATTGTAATGGAGGGCCGCTTTTTGGGCATGGCAGCGATACTGGGCAATACTCAAAAGCTGGATATTTTTATGAGGGACTTCATACACGGTTACGACAGCTTTGTAAATGTTGTTGATAGTTCGGGGACAATCTTTTTCTCTAACAGACCTGCGTATATAGGGCGGCATGTTGATGATTTAGGCATTTACGAGGTGTTTGGAGAGATACCCATTGACACTGTATTCAGGCACACCTCTGCAGTAACCGGCATTGACAAAATAGCTTACATAAGCATAGAGCCGACTATGGGCTGGACAGTAGTCAGCTTTTTTGATGCCCACGCAGTGGAAAGCACAGCCAGAATTATCTTTACTTCTTTGCTCCCCACAGTTATAGGCATAGTTTTGGCAGTTTTCCTTGTAGTATTAACCATCAGCTTAACCCTTAGACCATTGAAAAACTTGGCCGTTACCGCAAAAGAAGTTGCCAATGGAAATTTAGATGTTGATTTTCATATTAACAGAAACGATGAGATAGGGCAAGTTTTCAAATCATTTTCCGAAGTAGTATCTTCCCTCAAAGTATTGATAGAAAAAGCAAAAAGCGCCTCTAAAGCAAAAAGCGACTTTTTAGCTCAAATGAGCCATGAGATACGGACCCCTATGAACGCTGTTATAGGCATGGCAGAACTTATACTAAGAGAAGACATCCCGCCTTCTGCCCGTGAACAAGCGATAACGATTAAAAACTCAGGGAGCCACCTGCTTTCCATTATTAATGACATACTCGATTTTTCCAAAATAGAAAGCGGAAAGCTGGAAGTTATAAACACAGAATATCTTCTTCATTCCACAATAAACGATGTTGTAAATATAATAAATGCGCGTATGACCAATCCAAATGTACAATTTGTTGCATATATGGAACATGATCTTCCAAACCGGCTTATTGGAGACCCTGTTCGTTTGCGGCAAGCGATGTTAAATATTTTAAACAATGCAGTGAAATATACAAAAGAAGGCCGTGTAACTTTAGATATAGCATGGAAGAAGCTTGAGGACAATATTTTGCTGCTTACCATACAGGTTAAAGATACAGGCATAGGTATAAGATCAGATGATTTAAAAAAGCTCTTCGATGAGTTCCAGCAATTTGATGTAGAGAAAAACATCAATGTAGAAGGTACTGGTCTTGGTTTAACCATAACCCGCAGCCTTGTACAACTAATGGGCGGCGAAATTAAAGCAGAATCCACTTATGGAGTAGGCAGTATTTTCACCATTACTCTGCCGCAAAAATACAGGAAAAGCGCTGATGACCAAAGCCCGGAAAAAGCAGCAGGGAGCAGCGATGGTAACACTATCATCTTGACCGGGCGCACACGCATAGATACAGGTTCAGGCACAAACCATTCAGAGGCAGGGCATTTTTTTGCGCCAGATGCAAAAGTCTTAATCGTAGATGATATAGAAACCAACCTTAAGGTAGCCGAAGGGCTGCTTAAGCCTTATGGCATGGGCATTAGCTTATGTCTTAGCGGCAAAGAAGCTTTAAGAGCAATGCAAAAAGAAAAATTTGATTTGATATTTATGGATCATATGATGCCAGAGATGGACGGTCTTGAAACAGTAAGTATTATACGAAAATTTGCAGACGGGAAATTTTCCAAACTGCCCATTATCGCTCTTAGCGCAAATGCCATAGCCGGAGCGCGGGAAATGTTTTTGCAGAATGGATTTGATGATTTTCTTCCAAAACCTATTGAAATGGATAAATTAAACAGCGCCTTGGCAAAATGGATTCCAAAAGAAAAGCAAAAGCAACCAGGCGATGCTGCTGCTATCAAAGAAAAAGAAAGCGCCTTGCACATAGATGGTATTAACATTGCAAAAGGTTTAATGCGCTCCGGCGGCAGTATGGATGTCTATACGGATATCCTTAAAGTATTCCACAAAGACGGCAAGGTAAAGCTGGCGCAGCTTGAAAAATGCCTCAAGGACAATGATCTCTCTTTATATACCACCTATGTACATGCCATTAAATCTGCCAGCGGCAATATTGGGGCAGATAAAATCTCCGGTCATGCAGCAATGCTTGAGGAAGCTGGTCTCAAGCGCAATCTGGACTTTATCACAAAAAATAACAATGTCCTCATGAGAGGTTTAAATAAATTGCTTGCTGATATTGAGAAAGTCATTGGAGCGAATAAACCCGACAACAAGGGCAGTAATGATGACAGCTATTTTGACAAAAAAATGCTGAAACAGCAGCTTGCCGAACTTAGAGCAGCTATGGAAAAATTTGACGCAGATGCCATAGACAAAGCTGCGGAGACTCTGGGCGCTTTGACACAGCATAAAATAGTTGGCAAAACCATATCAGTCATATTACAAAATGTCTTTGTGGGACAGTACGAAGAAGCCATTGCCAGAATAGATAAAGTTATTGCAGCCAAGAAAACATGATGCTTAAAATCTGACCACCAGTCGGAGTTTAAGTGACTTTCCAGAGCATTGGTATGTTTTAAGGCTAACAGGCTGCGTTAAACTCCGCAGTTCCGCACCCCTAAAACCTCGCATCCAGCCCAATAGTATATTCAGCCAAATTTCTGTTGGGTCTGTTCTGCCTCTCAATAAAAGTGGTTTTATATTCGCTGAACAGGGAAACATTTTTAATCCTTACCCTAACCCTCGCTGTTGTATGTATTTCTTTTTCATTTACCCCATCTCTTAATCTCCAAAGCATATAGAAATTGACATTTTTTACCCATGCCCCTGCTTCGAGTCTGTAAGTTTGCGAAATTTTCTCGTAATCCTCGAATGTGTCTCTTTTCTCAAAAACTATTTTACCAAACCCTGTTCTCACACCAATAAAAGCAGTTGTATTTATATAGTTATTAAAATTATTATCTCTATATATATCCCTGTATCTTACAGAAGCTCCGCTTTCAAAAAACCACGGTCTAAAAACAATCGAGCCAAAAAGTTCTTCGGTATATCCGCCGTATCTTATATCGCTCTCTTTTTTATGCAATATATCTGTTACATATCTGCAATTTATCCTAAGCCAGGGAGCCGGAGTCATTGTTGCTGCGACTCCTTTTCTGAATGCTGTAGAAGACAAAGCGCCGTCCGGTCTTATATAATCTTCGTTTGTTCCCGAAACAAGAAAATCAAGCCTTATAAATGAATATCTTACATACGGAGAAAGCCTGAAGTACAAACCGTTATCCGCTCCTTTATAAAAACAGACAGATCCTGCGCCGCTTATTCCGTATTTTCTTGTTCCGTAAGAAGCTGAGGCCGCAATATTTGTAACTTCTCTTCCATATCTGTTTTTCCTGTCCGAATACCAGATATTTCTGTTGCTGTCATCCCTTTCATAATATTCAGTCGCAGCAATATTTATTAATGCATTCTTCCCAAATAGATGTGTAGAGTAAAGCCCTTTCCATGCAAGGTAGCTGAACCTGCTCTCGCCCTCTTCTATAAAGCCGGAGAGTAGATTACCTGCATCAAGCCTTACTCCGCTGTTTCCTGTTGACCGTAATCTGCGGTCCGGCGCGATTCTGGTTCTTTCCCTGAAAATCTGCGATCCCGGGTTGTGCGCTGCCGGATTTCTAATCTCCCGCAGCAAGCCATGCGAAGAGATGCGGCCTATGGCAGCATAAGGAGTATAGATATTTAATATCTGCTTATCAGCCTCTCTGTAGTCCATAAAAAGAATCTGATACCTGGAATTTCCAACAGAAACAAGATTTTCTGTTCCTTTTTCGCTATTCATGCGTGTTCTTAGCAATAATTCCGGTTTTGGCGGCTTTTGAGAAAAGGCAAACATGGGAAATAGCGCTAAGAAAATAATTACTAGTGTTTTTGTTTTGTACATTTTAGTATATAACATGGAATTTATGATTTTTGATTCAATATTTTTTTCTTTACTTGTATATTTTATTAATTTAGGGCAAACTTAAGGAAAAACAGTTTCGGAGGATATTTGTGGTAATTCTTACACTTAACTGCGGAAGTTCTTCTTTAAAATACCAGGTTTATGATTGGAACAAGAAAGAAGTGCTGGCAAATGGTATTGTCGAAAAAATCTCGCTTGACGGAGCTTTTATTAAGCATAATCCAAGCGGAAAAGAGGAAGTCAAGATTGAACACCCCTGCCCTACGCATAAAGAAGCAATTGATTTGGTAATGAAAACTCTTATTGACCCAAAAGTGGGCGCTATTAATTCCATAAGCGATATAAAAGCTGTTGGACACAGAGTTGTTCACGGCGGAGAAAAATTTAACAAGTCTATAATTATTAATGATGATGTTATACGCAGCTTTAACTCCATTCAGGATCTGGCGCCTCTGCATAACCCTGCAAACATTATTGGTATACAGGCAGCAAAGGCAGAACTCCCGAATGTTCCGCATTGTGCGATTATTGATACTGCGTGGCATCAGACTATGGAGAAAAAATCATATCTTTATGCCCTGCCTTATGAATGGTATGAAAAGTACGGCGTAAGAAGATATGGTTTCCACGGAACATCATTTCTGTATACAGCAAAGAGAGCTGCTGTACTTCTTGGAAAAGATCCGTTTAAGACAAATGTTGTAATTGCGCACATTGGTAACGGCTCAAGTATTAATGCTGTAAAAAACGGAGTTTCTTATGATACGTCTATGGGGCTTACGCCGCTCGAAGGACTTATTATGGGAACAAGAAGCGGAGACCACGACCCTGCAATATCTTTTTATATGATGAAGAAAGCAGGATTGACTCCTGACCAGGCAGAAAATACGCTTAACAAAAAAAGCGGCGTTCTTGGCATAACGGAAAAATGGGTCGACAGAAGAGACATTGAAATTGCAGCAGCAGAAGGTAATGAAAGAGCCATTCTTGCGCAGGAAATGGAATCTTACAGAATCAAAAAATATATTGGCTCGTATGCTTTTGCAATCGGAAAGCTTGATGCTATTGTATTTACAGCAGGCGTTGGCGAAAGAGGACCGGACACAAGGCTTCTTGCAACAGAAGGGCTTGAGGAGTTTGGTATTAAAATTGACAAAAAGAAAAATACAGATTCCATGACAAGATATGCAGAAACAGAAATTTCTGCTGCAGATTCAAAAGTAAAAATATATGTAATTCCTACAGATGAAGAGCTTGTTATGACAGAAGATACAAAAGCTCTCCTTGACGGCACTTATGATATTCATACAAACTTTAAGTACAGTTTTCAGGATAAAAATTATGAAAACAAAGACAGGCTCAAAAGTGTCGAAAAAGACATTAAAAAATTCCCGGGACTTAGAGATTTAATTGTAAAACCATAATTAAACTTTGTTCCCATCAGAACTTAAAAGGTTACTGTACAGTACGAAATATGAGTAACGAAATATGAGTAACGAAATATGAGTACCAGCGGTAACTTTTTTTTATTGGATTTTTTTTCAAAAAAACATTACACTTTTCTTATATGCGTGAAAATTATGCTGCGTGAAAACAAAAAATATACTGATACCTGATATCTTTGACCAAGTACAGGAAGAGAAGAATATGAGCAAGGAAACAATTGAATTGGAGAAAGACCATACCCATGACAAGGATTTTATAGCTTCCAAACAGCTTATAGAAAGCATGAACATTGTTGATATAGCTGCTGCATTGGAGTTAATGAACAAAGTTACAGCGATAGAAACTTTCCGAATGATGCCAAAAAACAAGGCTGCGGATGTCTTTGCCTATTTGTCCCGCGAAATGCAGCAACACATAGTTGAGAGTATAACAAACCCGGAAATCAAGAGCATTATTAACGATCTGTTTGTAGACGATGCTGTTGACTTTATCGAGGAAATGCCTGCAAGCGTAGTAAAGCGAGTACTTGCCAATGCTGCAAAAAGTCAGCGGGAATTAATCAATCAGCTCTTAAAATACCCCAGGGATTCTGTAGGCAGCATAATGACAGTTGAGTTTGTTGATCTAAAAGCCAGCCACACAGTTGCACAAGCATTTGATTACATCCGCAAAACAGGTGTGGATAAGGAAACAATTTATACCTGCTATGTCATAGACAGCAGCCGCAAGCTTTTGGGAATAGTATCGGCGCGTGCGCTGCTGCTGGCAGAGCAAACGCAAAAAGTAAGCGAGATAATGAAGACAAGCGTCATATCTGCGAATACGATGGACGACAAGGAAACACTGGCTCCCAAGTTCAGCAAGTACGACCTTTTGGCTATGCCCGTGGTCGACAACGAACAGCGCCTGGTAGGTATTGTAACAGTAGACGATGCTTTTGATGTACAAGAGCAGGAAGCCACCGAAGACTTTGAGATTATGGCAGCTATGTCGCCTTCGGAAGAACCCTACTTAAAAACAAGTATCCGAAAACTGGCGAAGAACCGCGTTTTTTGGCTGCTCCTGCTTATGCTCTCTGCCACATTTTCCGGAGCAGTTATCTCCAGTTTTGAAGATGCGTTAACCGCTTTGCCTGTTCTCGTGGCATTCATACCAATGCTTATGAATACAGGCGGCTGCGCCGGGTCGCAGAGCGCGGTGCTTATAATCCGCGGTATGGCTCTAAGCGAAATAAAAATATCAGACATACTTGCTGTATGGTGGAAGGAAATAAGGATCGCAGTGCTGTGCGGCGCAGCCCTTGTGGTAGTCAATTTTTTGCGTATTTTGATTATGAACAACGACATAATTGTAGCACTTACGGTTTCCTTGTCTTTGTACGTTACTGTTATTATGGCAAAAACCGTTGGCAGCCTCCTGCCTATGGCAGCAAAGCAGTTTAGAATGGACCCTGCCATTATGGCAGCGCCGGTTATTACAACAGCCGTAGACGCAATATCGTTAATTATATATTTTAATTTAGCCAAAATTATTATGGGCTTTTAACGAAGGAGATATTGATGAACCGAATTGAAATATTGCGGGAATATATCGATGATTTGCTTGTGAAAAATTATAACGAAGCGCGCCGCGGTCTTTATATTCACCTCTACGGGGTTTCGCATTTTTGCGCACTAATTGCTTTAAAAAGAAACCAGAATGCAGAGTTAGCTACCATGGCAGGAATGCTGCATGATATCCACACATTCAAAACCCTGGATTCAACAGATCATGCCAAAAAAGGAGCCATACTAGCAAGGGAAATCCTCACTGAACTGGAGCTCACAACAGAAGATGAAACAGATTTAATATGCGAAGCAATACAGTATCACAGCAAGAAAAAAAACACATACTCTGATTTTACGGAAGTTTTAATAGATGCAGATGTGATGGATCATCACTTATACAACATACAGTTCCCGCTGTTTGAAAAAGATGTTGAAAGATTAAAGAAGCTTAAAAAAGAGTTTGACTTAAAGTGAAAGCAAAACACATAACTAAGGAATCGCTGATTAAGAACCTGCCATTTTTAAAAATTAATAGTAGGTTCTTATTTGACTCTAATTAATATCCCTTTGGGGCAGCGATTCCATGATTTTTCCTCGTTTTCCCCCTTGGAAAACTGCGAAAAAATGATAATAATGTATTGCACCCCGTTCGGAATGCTTCGCGAATTTATTCTCGATTGAATAAATCAGCGGTTTCCTAAATATTTACAGGAGAAAACAAAATATGCAGAAACGCAAAGTAATTATCATTGGCGCAGCAGGAAGGGATTTTCATAATTTTAATACCTGTTATCGCAATAATCAAAACTATTCTGTGGTAACTTTTACTGCTGCCCAAATTCCCGATATCGCAAACCGAAAATACCCGGCAGAGCTGGCAGGAAGCCTCTACCCCAATGGCATACCAATATATGCACAGGATGATCTGGAGCGGCTCATAAAAGAGCTTGATGCAGACGAGTGCGTTTTTTCATACAGCGATGTCTCCTACAGTACAGTAATGGCTTTGGGCGCAAAGGTAAATGCTGCCGGCGCAGACTTTACCCTGCTTGGACACAAAAACACTATGCTAAAGAGCACAAAGCCTGTAATAGCGATTGGCGCAGTACGCACGGGCTGCGGCAAAAGTCAGACTGCGCGCAGAGTAACGGAAATACTTATGGCTCAGGGGCTCAAAGTTATTGCAATTCGGCACCCCATGCCATACGGGGACCTTGCAGCGCAAAAAGTGCAGCGCTTTGCTACTATCGAGGATTTAGCTAAACACAAATGCACCATCGAGGAGATGGAAGAGTACGAACCCCATGTTGTGCGCGGAAATGTAATCTATGCGGGCGTGGATTACGAAGCCATTCTACGTGCAGCAGAAAATGACCCGGGCGGCTGCGATGTGATTCTTTGGGACGGCGGCAACAACGACTTCCCATTCTTTAAACCAGACTTAATGATAACAGTGGTAGACCCGCATCGCCCGGGGCATGAGCTTTCCTACTATCCCGGCGAAGTAACTTTGCGGCTTGCAGATATCGTTGTTATAAACAAAATAGACAGCGCAGATTTTGACAAAATCCAGCAGGTAAGAGCCAACATAGAGAGCGTAAACCAGAAAGCAGTTGTGGTTGACGCAGCTTCCACAATCAGCGTGGACAAGCCCGAAGTTATACGCGGCAAGCGCGTTCTTGTAGTAGAGGATGGACCTACCCTAACCCACGGAGACATGAAGATTGGTGCAGGCATTGTGGCAGCGCGCCGCTTTGGCGCAGCGGAGATCATTGACCCAAGACCATTTGCAGTTGGCAGGCTGGCTGAAACTTTCAAAACTTATCCTGACATCGGTACGCTTTTGCCTGCCATGGGCTACGGCGACCAGCAAATAAAGGATTTGGCTGCAACCATCGAAAAAGCAGAGTGCGATTCTGTGGTTATTGCTACACCTATAGACCTGGGCAGGGTAATTAAGATAAACAAGCCCAATACGCGGGTGGAGTATGCTCTGCAGGAGATTGGCCATCCTAATATGGAAGATCTTCTGAAAGATTTTGTTAAGAAGATCAAAAAGTAGATGTTTTTTCTATAGCTTTAAGCCGTTCGCTAAGAACAGGGTGCGAATAGTGAAAAAAGCTGTATAAAGGATGCGGAACAGGATTAGAAAGATTATCCTTCCCAAGCTTAAGAAGCGCATCCTTTAGGCTTTCTTTATTTTCTACAGCCAAAACAGCGTATCTGTCTGCTTCATACTCATTTTTTCTCGAAAACAAGTTGAATAACGGTGTCAGGAAAAAAGTAAAACAGGATGAATAAAGCATCATCAGTGTAATAATACCATAAGTGCTGCTCCCGGTAAATCCGAATGCAAGAAAAAGTGGCTCAAAATGCAGCAATAAGCTAATAACAAAAAATCCGCAGAACATTACTGCAAGAGAAAGAATAATTCCCTTAATAAGATGGCGTTTTTTGTAGTGCCCTATCTCATGAGCGAGAACTGCTTCAAGTTCGTTATCTTTCAGCAAATTGAGCAAAGTATCAAAAAGAACAACTCTTTTTGTTTTCCCGAGACCGGTAAAATAAGCGTTCGAGTGTTTCGATCTTTTGCTGCCATCCATTTTAAAAATACCGCTTATATTAAAATCCAGCTTCGAAGCCAGAGCAAAAAGCCGCTCAGTAAGAGAGCCCTCTTCAAGTTTTTCAAATTTATTAAAAATTGGGGCAATAACAAGAGGATACAGAATAATCAGCACTATCTGAAAAATCATTGTAAAAATAAAAGCAAAAATCCACCAGAGGCTGCCTGTGCTGTCAACAAACCAGAAGAGAGCAAGAAGCAACGGAAAAGAGATAATTATCCCAATAAGCGTGCTTTTAACAAGATCGAGAATAAACATGGAAGCAGTCATGTTGCTAAATCCATATTTTTTCTCAATAACAAATTCAAAATAGACGCTAAACGGAAACATAAGAAAAGAGAGAATAAAACTAACTATGTAAATAAAAATGATTCCTTCGATATACCCGGGCAATCCCCACTGCACGAGGAAAACTTCGATTCTTCCAAAGCAGCCGGAAAATATAAAAGCAAGCAGAACTATAGCCTGGCAAACTGTTTGAAAAATGCTGAACTTCTCTTTTGAGACAGTGTATCTCTTTGTTTTGGAGAAATCTTCTTCGGAAAGATGGGCTTTCAGAAAACCGGGGATTTCATTGGTTTTGGCGATTGTTTTTAAGTTTAGAATATCAAGCAGGAGATCTAAAATAAGTTTTGAAAAGAAAAATATTAAGAAAACAGATAAAATATTCATAGGTGCAATCTCCCCGGCGCAAGCCGGAGAAGACTTCGCCTATATGCAGTTTAAAGAGCTGCTACAGCTTCTTTCATTTTACCATTTGCAATAGCTGCTTTACAGGTTTTACATATTTTGAACTTTTTACCTTCTGATTCGTATTCGTATACAATTTTAATTCCGGTTCTTTTGCAAACAGGGCATAAACCTCTGCCGCCATTCGGCTTTCCTGCCAGCCCGCTTCCTCTGTGTGCTTTAGACATCTCAACTCCTTGTTGTTTCTGTGTATTAGTATAAAGATGATGCTTTAAAAAGTCAATTATCTGCAAGCCAATTTTTTTGCCATACTGTATAGAACAAAAACAGACTTCATCAATGAGAAAAAGTCTGTGCCGGAAAATGGTTGCCGATCAATATCTTTCAAAAAATTGTTAAGGAAGCACTGATTAAGAACCTACCATTTTAAAAAATTAATAGTAGGTTCTTATTTGACTCTAATTAATATCCCTTTGGGGCAATGCTTCCATATTTTTTCTCGTTTTCTTGCAGAAAACTGCGAAAAAAGGATAATAAGGTGTTGTAGCCCCGAACAAGTTCGGGATGCTGCGCAATTTATTCTCGATTGAATAAATCAGCGGTTCCTTAATACGTTTTAGAGTCTTTTTATCTTGCGTCTGCCAATACAAATAATCAGCCCAAGCGGTTACACAGTGTCCTCGATGGACACTGTGTAGCTTCGCGTGTATGGAAAATCACGCTCGTTTGGCACAGTGTCCTCAATGGACACTGTGTAGCTTCGCGTGTATGGAAAATCACGCTCGCTAAGCTTTTTGTTTGCAACAGATGCAGAAGTAGGCTATAGTATCAGTATAAAATCAAATATGTCGGAATTTATTCATCTTCACAATCATACAGATTTTTCACTTCTCGACGGTGCTGCAAGCATTCCGGGTCTTATAAAAAAAGCAAAAGAGCTGGACATGGACGCGCTTGCCATAACCGACCATGGGAATATGTTCGGGGCGCTTAAATTTTACAAAGAGTGCTTAAAAAATGAGATAAAACCGATACTTGGCAATGAATTTTATGTTGCGCCTGGCTCAATGAAGGTGAAAAGCGGTACAGAAGACGGCAACAAATACCATCACCTTATTTTGCTTGCGAAAAACAAGGCGGGGTATCAAAATCTTATCAAGCTTACGTCGATCTCTTATATAGAAGGTTTTTATTATAAGCCGCGGATAGACTTTGAAACTTTAAAGCAATTTAGCGAAAATCTTATTTGTCTGAGCGCCTGTGTTTCGGGGATTGTGCCTTCGCTTGTTCTTGACGGCAAGGAAGAGGAAGCTTTAAAAACTGCGCTTGAGTATGATGCGCTTTTTGGGCGGGGCAATTTTTATCTGGAGCTTCAGGATCATGGGATGCCGGAGCAAAAAACTGCGAACGCGGGGTTGTGCAGGATATCGGAAAAGACGGGGATACCTTTAGTTGCGACGAATGATATTCATTATATAAACAAGGAAGATGCTGAGGCGCAGGAAATTTTGCTGTGTATTGGTACGCAGAAAAAGCTTTCGGATGAAAAGCGGCTTGTTTTTGAGAAAAAAGAGTATTATTTGAAGCCTCAGGAAGAGATGATAGAGATATTCAGCTCTGTGCCGCAGGCTGTTGCAAACAGTGTAAAAATTGCTGATATGTGCAATATCGAGTTAGAGCTGCCGGGACCGCTGCTTCCTGATTTCGAGATACCGCAGGAGTTCAATTCCACGGATGATTACTTGCGTCATATAACGCAGCAGGGGCTTGAGAAAAGATATGCCGGAATAACTCCGGAGATACAGGCGCGGGTTGACTATGAGCTTAATATAATTATTTCTATGGGTTTTACCGGATATTTTCTTATTGTTTGGGATTTTATTCGCTATGCGCTTGAGAATGGGATTCCGGTTGGACCAGGCCGCGGTTCGGGTGCTGGTTCTATTGTTGCTTATGCTCTTTTTATAACAAATATTGATCCTATAAAATACGGGCTTCTTTTTGAGCGGTTTTTAAATCCTGAGAGGATTTCAATGCCTGATTTTGATATAGACTTTTGCTACGAGGGCCGCCAGGAGGTTATAGATTATGTTACCCGCAAATATGGGTCGGAAAGGGTCGGGCAGATTATAACTTTTGGTACATTAAAGCCAAAGGCTGTGTTAAAGGATGTTGCAAGGGTTCTTGATATTCCTTTTGAAGAATCTAATATGATAACGAAGCTTGTTCCTTTTGATGCAAAAAGTCTTGATGCTGCAATAAAAAAAGAGGAAGAGCTGCAAAAGGTTATAAACAAGGGCGGCATATACCAGAAACTTGCGGATATTTCAAGAACGCTTGAGGGGCTGAACAGGCATCAGTCGTTACACGCGTCTGGTATTGTTATAGGCAAAGAAGACCTTATGACCTATGTCCCTCTTTACAAGGACACAAAAACAGGGGCTGTTTCTACTCAGTTTACAATGGAGCAGCTTGAGGAATGCGGTCTTGTAAAAATGGATATTCTTGGGCTTAAAACGCTTACTCTTATAAAAAATACAGTAGCGCTTATACGAAAAAGGGGTATAAATTTTAATATAGAAGAAATACCTGAGTTTGATGAAAAAACTTTCCGTATGCTTGGAGAGGGAAAAAGCGCTTGTGTGTTTCAGTTTGAAAGCGGAGGTATGCAGAAAAATTTAAAAGAAGCAAAACCAGGCAGCATAGAAGACCTTACTGCGTTAAACGCGCTTTACCGGCCAGGACCAATGGAGAATATACCTCAGTTTATTGATTCAAAGAATGGGAAAAGAAAAATTGAGTACCCGCATCCTTCGCTCGAAAATATTTTAAAGCCTACTTACGGGGTTATAGTTTACCAGGAACAGGTTATGCAGGTTGCCCAAATAATTGCAGGGTTCTCTCTAGGCAAAGCAGATATTCTGCGCAAAGCAATGGGTAAGAAAATTGTTGAGGCAATGGCAGAGATAAGATCTGAGTTTATAGAAGGAGCGAAGAAAAACGGATACAGCGAACAATTTGCTTTAGATATTTTTAATATCCTTCTTCCTTTTGCCGGGTACGGGTTTAACAAATCTCATGCTGCGGCTTATTCTGTTCTTGCGTATCAGACTGCATATCTTAAGGCTAATTATCCTGCTGAATTTATGTCAGCTAACCTTACAAACGAGATTCATGATACAGAAAAACTTTCTGAATATATTGCAGAAACAAGAGCTCTGGGGCTTGAGATACTTCCGCCGGATATAAATCTTTCTGAAAAGGATTTTACTGTAAAAGAAGGAAAAATTATCTATGGGTTAATCGGAATAAAAAATGTTGGGACTGCTGCTGTTGAAGAAATTATTAGAGAAAGAAACCAAAACGGGTTATATAAAAGTTTTACGGATTTTATAAACAGAAGTGATTTGCGCGTAATAAATAAAAAGGTTTTTGAAACAACTGTAAAATCTGGTCTTTTTGACAGTATTGAAAAAAGGGGAAGAGCAACACTTTACAATAATATCGAAAGGCTTGTTGAAACTGCCTCCCGCGAGCAGGAGAACAGAAAATACGGACAAACTTCGTTATTTGACTCTTCTGATAAAAATGAGTTTCCGGAAATTGAACTTGAAGAAGCGCCTGAGTGGCCAAGCAAAGAGCTTCTTGCGTTTGAAAAAGAAAATCTTGGGTTTTATTTTTCCGGGCACCCATTGGACGAATATAAAAAAATATATGATAAATGCGTTACTCTTGATATAAGCCATCTGGGAAGATCGGGGCATGACAGAAAATATACTCTGCTGGGTACTGTTAAAGTTGTTAAGCAGTTTACAACAAAAAAAATGGAACAAATGGCTGCTGTTACAATTGAAACATACGAGGGCGAAGGATCGATTATAATGTATCCTCAAGCCTGGACTAATTTCAGGAATCTTGTTATAGAAGAAAAAGCTCTTGGATTTATTGTAAAGGTTGACAAACATGGTTTCGAGCCCAAGCTTGTGTGCGAAAAAGTTGTAAACCCCGAAGAGCTTGGCGAGGCTGGCTATAAAGAAATGCATTTTGCTGTTGCCGAAAATATTACGCAGGAGAATCTTGATACATTCAAATCTTTTTTACTTGAAAATAGCGGAACTTGTCAGGTATTTTTTCATATTGACGAAAAACCGGACAAAGAGATAATTATAAAAGCAGCTCCGCAAGTTAGAACTATTTCGGACGATGTTTTTATTAAAAAAGCAGAATTATATCCATTTGTGAAATCTGTATGGAGAGAGTAATAATGGTACTTTGCGTGAAATGTGTGATAAGATATAATTTATAAACAGAGGTATTTATGTTAAAGAATTTTACGGATTTTATGGTCGGAGCAATTTCTATCTATATGCTTCTTATTATAGGGAGAATTATAATGTCCTGGCTTGGGTCTCAGAATTATAATGAAAAAGGGCTTTTGCCAAGGCTGTGTGATCCATATCTTAATATTTTTAGAAGAATACGGGCTTTTACTATAGGATATATTGATTTTTCGCCCATAGTTGCGTTAGCCGTGCTCGTTATCGCCGGAGACATTCTTAATAAATTCGGGGACCTTGGAACTATTTCATTTGGCGCAATACTTGCAATTGTTATAATTGCATTATGGAATGCAATATCTACTTTATTTGTTTTTCTGTTTTTTATTACTATTATAAGGTTTGTAATTTATCTCGTAAGACCAAATGCCATTTCCCCTGTGCTGACAAGCCTTGATTCATTGTTAGGTCCAGTATCTGCAAAGATTGCATCTTTTTTTGTAAAAAATGGCAGTTATACTACAAATCTTATATTGTTATGTGTTGCAATAATGATTTTTTATTTTGCAGGCGCATTTGTAATTAATTTTCTTGCAGAGTTAGCTACAGCGCTTCCGTTTTAGCAGAGTTTTAAAATGCCTTCTCTCAAAATGCTTAAAGGAGTCGGGGATGCCTCCATAAAGTATCTTAAAGAGGCAGGTATTTTCTCAACAAGCGATCTGTTATATTATTTCCCCCGCACTTATGAGTTCAGGGATGCTGTCTCGTCGCTTTCTGATGTTCGAAAAAATAATGGGGAGCCTGTAACAATTACTGCAATATGTAAAACAGATAACTTTTCTTATTTATTTTGCGGTAAGGAAAAAACACTTAAAATCCATATTAGCGATAACTCCGACCAGGCAGCGCTTGTCTGCTTTGGAAGAAATTTTCTTGCAAAATCAATTCAACTCGAAGAATTTTATTATATCCATGCAACTTTTTCCTTTCGTTACGGAGAAATCCAGGCGAGTAATTTTGAATTGGAAAAACTTAGCAATGCGCCTGTAAATTTTCTTAAAATTCTTCCTGTATATCCGCTAACTTCGGATCTTACCCAGGGGTTTCTGCGGAAAGTTATACGCAGCGCAATTGAGACAGAAGGTAGATATGCAAAGAATATTTTGCCCGAACATATTTTGCATAAAAATAATCTGTTAACACACGCAGAAGCAATTTCCAATATACACTTTCCGGAAAACAGGCAGCTCCTTGAAAAAGCAATTAGAACTTTAAAGTATGAAGAGTTTTTTATTTTTCAGCGAAATATTTTGGAATCAAAAAAAGATGCTTTGCAGGCGCAAAAAAGGGAGAAAAGAGTTTTGTCGCGCAAGCTGCAGAAAGAAATATTAAAAGCTCTTTCTTTTTCGTTAACCGAAGACCAAAAAGCAGCAATCGAAGATATTTATAATGACGGCGCTGCTGATTCCCCAATGAACAGAATACTCCAGGGCGATGTAGGGTGCGGCAAAACAATTGTGGCATTTCTCTCTGCGCTTCCATACATAGATTCCGGGTATCAGGTAGCGTTTATGGCTCCGACCGAGCTGCTTGCAAAGCAGCATCTTGAAACAGCGTCAAGGCTTTTTTCACAGCCTTCGCCTCATTCGGAGATTAAAATGGCTTTTCTTTCCGGCAGGATTCCCGAAGCCAAGAAAAAGTATGTGCGCTCGGCTCTTGAATCCGGAGATATCGACCTTATTATAGGAACACACTCCCTGCTTTCTGATCCTGTAAAATTCAAAAATCTTGGCTTCATAATTGTAGATGAGCAGCACAAATTCGGAGTCGCGCAACGATCAACTCTCGCAGAAAAAGGAAAAGATGCTGATTATCTTATGATGACAGCCACCCCTATTCCCAGGACACTTCAAATGACTTTTTTCGGCGATATTGCTGTTTCGACAATTAAAACAATGCCAAAAGGCCGCGTACCGATAAAAACTCATTCTGTTTTTCAGGAAAATATATATAAAGTTTATGACTGGGTAAAAAAAGAACTTGAAAAAGGTTTTCAGGCATACTTTATATATCCGCTCATTGAAGAGTCGGCTTCGCTTAATCTAAAAAATGCGCAGGCAATGTTTAAACTTCTTGCAGAAAAAATATTCCCCATCTATAAATGCGCGATGCTGCATTCCCGGCTTAGCGAAGAGATAAAAGAAGAAGTGATGAAAGAGTTTGCAGCAGGCAAAATCAATATCCTTGTGGCAACGAGTATTGTGGAAGTTGGGGTTGATGTACCCAAAGCTACCTGCATGGTAATTGAACACGCAGAAAGATTTGGTTTAACAGCCCTGCATCAGCTCAGGGGAAGAATCGGGCGCAGTGAATATGAGTCTTACACTTTTCTGGTTTTCTCCAAGGACCTTACTGATGAAGCAAAAGCCAGGCTCAGAATTATTAAAGAAAGCACTGATGGGTTTAAAATAGCAGAAGAGGATTTGAAACTTAGAGGGCATGGCGATATTGCGGGCATTCGGCAGTCCGGGTTTGCGGAATTCAAAATCGCAAATATTATAGAAGATAAAGAAATTCTTGAGGCTGCCAGAAACGACTGCATCATGGACGTTGCGTCCGGCTCTGCGACATTGCAAAGCAGGTAGCTATACGTGTAAAGCACGCGCAAAGCGAGCGCCGGGTGCTATTGAGAATAGCGGAATCTAAAACATCGACAAACACCGCCAAAGTCCGAGATGCCTCATTTTAAAATGTTACCGAAAGTTATGGCTGCCTCATATAGAAAATGTTACCATAGCTACTTTTCCCCTTTGGTAATTTTCCGGTTCATT
>JGI20163J26743_11538514_pt1 | contig 33691 bp, 30 predicted proteins | sample TergutCu122P1_FD_26743 | JGI IMG/M metagenome (IMG submission 26743) | reverse complement strand
CAAAGATGCTATAATCAAAGAAACATATCACTTGTCATCTAATATTTAACATCAAAAGGTACTTTCTATTGTTTTAAATCCTACAAACAATTTACACTATCTTACAATCAAGTAATCATTGCCCTTTTTCCTTATTAGGGTTATAATATAGGGTAAGGCAAAAAAGCGTGAATGGGGAAGACATATGATTAAAAGCATGACCGGATATGGCAGATTCGAACTTGAAAAGGGAGCCCATAGATTCATTATTGAATTAAAGGGTGTTAATCATCGTTATTTAGACATAAATATTCGAATGCCAAAGACATTAAATTACTTTGAAACAGCCATTAGAAGTGGACTTAAAAAGAAGCTAAGTCGCGGTAAGGTAGATATTTTTATAACCTATGAAGACTTATCAGAAAACCGCATTTCCCTTAAATATAACCGAGTCTTGGCAGAGGAGTATTTAAAGTATCTTGCCCAGATGAAGGAGGATTTTGGCATTGAATATGATGTTAAAGTAACTCACCTATCTCGATACCCTGAGGTATTATCTATGGAAGACCAAGGGGTGGACCAAGAAGAGTTATGGAATACCTTCCAGGAAGCTTTACAAGGAGCAGTGGATGCATTTATTGAAACTAAGCTTTTAGAAGGTGATAGTTTAAAGAATGATTTAATAGAGAAATTGGATACTGTTGAAGCTTTGTTAAAATCTATTGAAGAGCGCTCCCCTGAGATTATCAACCAATACCGCGATAAGTTAGAGACTAAAGTAAAAGAGTTATTGGCTGATTACCAGCTAGATGACAGCCGGATTCTAACAGAAGTGACCTTGTTTGCAGACAAAATATGTACAGACGAGGAGGCCGTCCGTTTGAAAAGTCATATTTCTCACATGAAGGAGACCCTCTTTGAAAAGGATGGAGTAGGTCGAAAGTTAGATTTCATTGCTCAAGAGATGAATCGTGAAGCTAATACAATTCTTTCTAAAGCTAATGACTTAGATGTTTCAAATTGTGCAATTGGATTAAAGTCTGAAATCGAGAAAATTAGAGAACAGATTCAAAACGTGGAGTAAGAAAGGTATTGTTTTTGCAAGAAAAGAGGAAGTACATGCATAACAAAGGCATTTTGATAGTGGTGTCGGGTTTTTCAGGTTCAGGAAAAGGCACCTTGATGAAGAAGTTAATCAGCATATATAAGGATATGTATTCTTTGTCTATTTCTGTAACTACCAGAGCACCTAGGAAAAGTGAAGCAAATAAGCGAGATTACTTTTTTGTTGACAAATCACAGTTTGAGAAAATGATTGCTAAAAATGAGTTGATAGAGTATGCTAGATACGTGGGAAATTATTACGGAACTCCCAGAGAATTCGTTGAAAATCAATTGGCTGCTGGTAAGGAAGTGATTTTAGAAATTGATATGCAAGGTGCCTTAAAAGTTAAGGAAAAATATCCAGATGCACTATTACTTTTTGTGACACCACCTACAGCATGTGCTTTACAAGAAAGACTTACCAAAAGAGGGACGGAGTCATCAGATGCCATTGTATCTAGATTGAAGCAAGCAACCATAGAAGCTGAAGAGATGTGCAAGTATGACTACATTATCATAAATGATAACTTGGAAGATTGTGTAGAACAAGTTCATAATATTATCCAAGTTGAAAAATTGAGATCATTTCGTAATAAACTATTTATAGATAATATAAAAGAAGATTTGGAAGTTATTTTGAAAGGAGATAGTTAATATGTTACATCCATCGTATAGTGACCTTATGAGCATTGTAAATAAAGATGTGGAGGAGGGAGAAACAAAAATTGTTAATAGCCGTTACTCCATAGTTTTAGCTACATCTAAAAGAGCCAGACAAATAATAACTAGAGACGGTTCAACATCCGATAGAGCTGGAGACAAACCACTTTCAGTGGCTATTGAAGAACTTTATGAAGGACAATTCAAAATTATTGCAGAAACTGCAGGTGAAGGAGATGGCGCCGAAGCACTTTAATTAAAGTACTGAGGCGTTCTTAGCCGTTTGAATACCAGTTTTACTGAGATATACAGGAGTAATGAAACTTATGAAAATTTTGTTTATATCCCTAGGTTGTGATAAAAATCTGGTGGATGCTGAAGTTATGTTAGGCTTACTTGCTTCAGGTGGTTATGAAATGACAGACCACGAAGAGGAGGCAGATGTTATTGTAGTAAACACTTGTTGTTTTATTCAAGATGCCAAAGAAGAGAGTATTGAACAGATACTTGACATGGCTAAATACAAAGAAGTTGGTAATCTAAAAGCATTAATTGTGTCTGGCTGTATGGCCCAAAGGTACCGTGAGGAGCTTGTGGAAGAGATTCCAGAGGTGGATGCTGTAATAGGTACAACAACCTACGACAAAATACTTGATATTATCAATGAGGTTTTACAGGGTAATAAACCGATGCTTATTGAAGATGCAAACCTTGATCCTGATGTGAAGACTAATCGGATGCTAACTACAGGTGGTCATTATGCTTATTTAAAAATAGCAGAAGGATGCGACAAGCATTGCACCTACTGTGTAATTCCTATAATTCGTGGGAGCTTTCGCAGTGTTCCTATGGAGAAGCTAATTGAGGAAGCTAATTATTTAGCAGACCAAGGGGTAAAGGAACTAATTTTGATTGCCCAAGAAACCACATTGTATGGCATCGATTTATATAAAGAGAAAAAGCTACCCCAGTTATTAAGGGAGCTGTGTAAAATAGAAGGCTTTAGTTGGATACGAGTTTTATATTGTTACCCTGAAGAAATAACTGATGAATTAATTCAGGTTATTAAAGATGAGCCTAAAGTCTGTAACTATTTAGATATACCCATTCAGCATGTAAGCAAAGACATTGTTAAGAGAATGGGACGAAAAGCTTCTAAAGAGGATTTGATTGAGATAATAGAAAAGATTAGAATGAACATTCCAGATATTTGTCTTAGAACTACCTTGATAACAGGCTTTCCAGGAGAGACCAAGGAGCAGCATGAGGAGTTATTGGATTTTGTGGATACAATGGAGTTTGACCGATTAGGTGTATTTACATACTCTCTTGAAGAAGGAACTCCAGCAGCTTTAATGGATGGACAAATAGATGAAGATGTTAAAAAACAACGTCAAAAAGAATTAATGAAACTGCAACAAGAAATTGCTTTTGAACAAGGCGAAAATATGGTTGGCAGGAAATTGACGGTTATGATAGAAGGCAAAGTCGCCGACGAAAATGCTTATGTAGGAAGAACATACAAAGATGCTCCTAATATTGATGGCTTGATTTTTGTAAATACCCGGGAGGTTTTAGTCTCGGGTGATTTCGCCGCGGTTATTGTAACAGAGGCTAGGGAATATGATTTGATTGGAGGAATAGCCCATGAATCTGCCTAATAAGTTAACTGTAGCACGTATTGTTTTGATTCCTTTATTTGTGTTTTTTATGATTAGAGGTTTGTTTGGTGATGTTGATAAGTGGATTGCATTAGCCATCTTTGTTACTGCTGCTATTACAGATTATTTAGATGGTGCAATTGCTAGAGAGCGAAACTTAGTTACCAATTTTGGTAAGTTTATGGATCCCTTGGCAGATAAACTGTTAGTAAGTGCGGCGCTAATATGTCTAATGGCAGTGGGTGCTTTAAGCCCTTGGGTTGTTATTATCATTATTAGTAGAGAGTTTATAATTAGTGGTTTTCGCTTAATTGCATCTAATAGTGGCATTGTTATAGCGGCAGGTATTTGGGGCAAGGCCAAAACAGTTTCTCAAATGACTATGATAATTATTTTAATTGCAGATTTAGGCGGTATTTTTTATACACTTGGCCAAATATCAATTTGGGTTGCAGTAGCATTAACAATTTTCTCCCTGGTTGATTACATATATAGAAACAGAAAGGTTCTTACAAGGGGAGGAATGTAGGAGATTATCATGAGCACAAATAAAAGTCAGAATTTGGAAGAAGAGTTAGTCTCATTATTATTAGAAAAGAATTGGAAAATAGTCACTGCAGAATCTTGCACAGCAGGATTAATCTCTGCACTTATTGTTAATGTATCAGGGTCATCAGCAGTTTTTGAAGAAGGGTATATCACATACTCTAATGATGCAAAAATCAAATTACTAAGAGTAAATAGAAAAACCATAGAAGAATACGGCGCAGTTAGTGAAGAAACTGCAATTGAAATGGCAAAAGGTGCTGCCTTTGCATCAAGAGCAGATGTAGCAGTTAGTGCTACAGGAATTGCAGGACCAACAGGTGGAACCAGTGAAAAGCCTGTAGGACTTACATACATAGGTTGCTACATAAAAGGTAAAATCTGTGTCTTAAAGTGCGAGTTTAAAGGAAATCGTATGGATAATCGAATTAACACTGCAAGAAGCGCACTGCAATTGGTTATTGATCAAGTAAAAATCTCTAAATAAAGATATTTACAATTGACGTATCAGCAAAATTATGCGAAAATATTGTGGAAAGTTTGACAAAGTTGAGTACGCTAAGGCGTACTTGAGTTGAGATGTAGGTAAAGTAATTTTATTAAAATAGGTGTTTTACGAAAGGAGTTTTAACATGATTTATTCACACGAAGTAGAATTAATGTGCCCTGTAGCGTCAGGTGCCGCTTATGGTTCCGCCCCTGTTCCAATGGAAGCTAAATGGGTAAAGGCAAAAGAAGTTAAAGACATATCAGGCTTTACTCACGGTGTTGGTTGGTGTGCACCACAACAAGGTGCATGTAAGTTGACCCTAAATATTAAAGAGGGGATTATTGAGGAAGCTCTAATCGAGACCATAGGTTGCTCTGGAATGACTCATTCTGCAGCAATGGCGGCGGAAATCATTACTGGTAAAACAGTTTTGGAAGCTCTAAATACAGATTTAGTTTGTGATGCTATTAATGTGGCTATGAGAGAACTGTTTTTACAAATTGCTTACGGTAGAAGTCAAAGTGCCTTTTCTGAAGGCGGATTGCCTGTTGGCGCTGGCCTTGAAGATCTTGGTAAAGGTATGCGTTCTCAAGTAGGAACAACCTTTGGTACCACAGCAAAAGGTCCACGCTATTTAGAAACTGCAGAAGGATATATTACAGAACTTGCTTTAGATGAAGATGATGAGATTATCGGCTACAAGTATGTAAGCTTAGGAATAATGACTGACCTTATTAAAGCTGGAAAGACTCCTAATGAAGCTTGGGAAAAAGCTCAAGGAGCATATGGTCGTGTTAATGATGCAGTTAAGTTTATTGACCCTCGTAAAGAGTAGAGAAAGAATAGGAGGATAAAAATATGCCGTTATTTGAATCATATGAAAGAAGAATAGATAAAGTTAATGGAGTTTTAAATAGTTATGGTATTGCTTCCCTTGACGAAGCACAGAAAATTACAAAAGATGCCGGACTTGATGTTTACAATCAAGTAAAAGGTATTCAATCAATCTGTTTTGAAAATGCTTGTTGGGCTTATATTGCAGGTGCCGCAATTGCTATAAAAAAGAATTGCCGTACAGCAGCAGAAGCAGCAGCAGCTATTGGGGAAGGTATTCAAGCATTTTGTATTCCAGGTTCTGTTGCTGAGCAACGTCAAGTAGGTTTGGGGCATGGTAATCTGGCAAAAATGTTATTAGAAGAAGAGACAAAATGTTTTGCATTTTTAGCAGGTCATGAGTCTTATGCAGCAGCTGAAGGTGCTATTGGTATTGCTGAAAAAGCTAATAAGGTTAGAAAAGAGCCTCTTAGAGTTATTTTAAATGGTTTAGGCAAAGATGCTGCAAAGATTATCTGTAGAATGAATGGTTTTACTTTTGTTGATACTGTATTTGACTATGATACAGGTGAATTAAAGGAAGTAGGAAGAAAATCATACTCAGATGGGCTTAGATCTAAGGTTAATTGCTATGGCGCAGATGATGTACGAGAAGGTGTTGCTATTATGCACAAAGAAGGTGTTGATGTTTCTATTACAGGTAACTCCACCAACCCAACACGCTTCCAACATCCAGTTGCTGGAACCTATAAAAAAGAATGCAACGAAATGGGCAAAAATTACTTTAGTGTTGCTTCTGGTGGTGGTACAGGCCGTACCCTTCATCCTGATAATATGGCAGCAGGACCGGCTTCCTATGGTTTAACAGATACAATGGGACGTATGCACTCTGATGCTCAGTTTGCTGGTTCTTCATCAGTTCCAGCCCACGTAGAAATGATGGGATTAATCGGTGCAGGTAACAACCCAATGGTTGGTATGACTGTGGCAGTTGCAGTTTCTTTAGAAATGGCAGCAAATGAAAATAAGTTTTAGATAGAGACTTGATAGAATGAATCACCTTGAATCCTCATAGATATATGATGTTTCAAGGAGTATTGTCAACAAAATGAACTTAAATGTGGGCTTGTTATGGTAAATAATGCTGTGACAAGTCTACTTTTTTATGCAAGCTGATCTGTATACCTTCCAGCTTATATTTGTGACATATGTCACTGTTATCAATTGTCTACAACTGTTATACTACATTAAAGAATCAATTATAAAGGAGACAAACAATGTTAAGACTAGATGGGTATAAACTTAAATGGATTGCTATTATTGGTATGATTTTGAATCACATGGTATTTGCTTGGTGGGAAGTAATTCCCCTTTGGCTTGCCTTTCCCATGTATGCTGCAGGAGGGGTTACCTTTCCTATTATGGCTTACTTTGTTGTAGAGGGGTATAAGCATACCTCTAATTTAAAGAAATATTTGTTACGATTGTGTGTATTTGGAATTATATCTATACCTTTCCACATCCTGGTTTTTAGAGATGGAATAGGTATGAATATTATGTTTACAATAATGCTAAGCTTGTTGGCTTTAGTTATGTATGACAAAATAAAAAGTCGTGTGGTGTTTTGGATTTTGTTTGTAATCTTACTGGTTATTTCAACGATGCTTGTAATGGATTGGTATATTATTGGGCCAGTGGTTGTACTAATGTATTATATTATCAAAAAAGAAAATATCAGACGGCTTTTGCCAGGGATTGCAGCAGGAGTATTTTGGTTTGTGTTTTTGGGATTAGGCCTGCTAGGATTAATTGCCATGGAAGCTATGATTGAGGCAGGTTACGAAGAAGAGATAATTGCCGCAGGATTGGCCTCGGACTTTTTTACTGTGGAGTTCTTTGCAGTGGCAATGACATTTATAATTGGTTGTATAGCTGGGGCATTTTTTATTCGTGGGTATAATGGCGACAGAGGTAAGAGAATGAAGTGGTTATTCTATGCCTTTTATCCTTTGCACCTAGCAATATTAGCAGCTGTTTCTCTGGCCCTTGGGCTAGTAGATTTTAGCGTATTATTTTAACAATCTAAGTAAGCCTCTACCTCTAAGCGCAGCGTTGGCAGTGGGTATAGCTTGCTTAACTTTTGCATAGTCAACAATGTATAAGAGGAAAAGGAATGTTTTAGAAGCTCGCGCTGTGAAAAGTGCACAAAAGTGCAGGGTGAAAAAAAAAAAAATATTGACAATGCACAAAAGATATGATTTAATCTAGTAAAGATACAACTTTTGGGCTGTAACTGGTAAAGCAGGCAAAACCAAATTTTACAAATTACTTTTTGAGAAGTGATTTATGAAATTTGGTTTTTTTATTGCATTTTCATTAGCACTAGGAGGAAAGGTCTAATGAAGGTATTCAAGTCGATAAACAACAATATAGTTAGTGCTTTTGATAACAGCGGCAGAGAGGTGGTTGTTATTGGAAAAGGGGTTGGCTATAAAGTTTCAAAAGGGGATGAGATTGCTGAAGATAAGATTGATAAGGTTTTTGTCATGAGCAGCTCTGACAATACTGAGCGGCTAAAAGAGTTGCTAGCTTCATTACCTACGGAATACATTCAAATTACGGATGAAATCTTAGATTTTGCCAAGAAAAATTTAGGTAAGAAGATAAATGAAGGTGCTTATTTTACATTGGCGGATCACATTAATTTTGCTGTAATAAGGCAAAAGCAGGGTATGCAGTTTCATAATATCTTACTTAGGGAAGTACGGTTTTTCTATCCACAGGAATACGGAGTAGGTATTTATGCTTTGAAGCTTATGAAAGAGAGATTTGGAATTGATATGCCTGAAGACGAAGCCGCCTCTATTGCACTACATATTTTGAATGCTGAACAGGACAGCACTTTTGGAGAAGCTTTTCACATTGTAAAGTTACTAGATTTTCTTGTGGAAACTATCGAAAAAATGATTGATTTCAAATTGGATCTAGATAGCTACAATGTGGAGCGGTTTGTAACTCACTTGAAATTTTTAGCACGGCGAATCATCAGTAAAGAATATCTTACTGAGATAGATAACGAGTTTTACGAATGGATAGTAACACATTATCCTCGGGAGAAAGAATTAAGCGAAGCAGTAGCAGCAAAGGTACATAAGCAATATGATTATAAGTTATCAAAAGAAGAGATTGGCAATTTAACCATACATTTGAGGCGTATAGCACCTTGCGAGGTGACTGATTCGGAGATGTGACCTCCAATGGGTGGCAGGAATTAAGAGAGTAAAGAGAATAAGAGAATAAGAGAATAAGAGAATAAGGGAATAAGAGAGAAAGAGTGTAAGAAAGTAAGAAAGTAAGAAAGTAAGAAAGTAAGAAAATAAGAATGTAAGAAAGTAAGAAAGTAAGAAAGAAAGCAGTGTTGGTGGAGAGGAGTAAGAGGATGTTTGACTTTCAAAGCAGATTATTTGGAGAAGATGAAGGAATAACAATAAAAATACTATCACCAATTGAAGGTGAGGTGGTTCCTTTGTCTCAGGTGGCTGATCCTACTTTTAGCCAAGAACTTTTGGGGCCTGGTATAGCCATAAAACCTCTAAAAGGGCGAGTGGTTTCTCCAGTAAAGGGGACTGTTAATCAAGTATTTAAAACCAAACATGCAGTAGTTTTAACTTCAGATGATGGAGTAGAGGTATTGATTCATATTGGAATAGATACAGTTAAATTAGATGGCGAGTTTTTCAAAAGAGTGGTTACAGATGGTGCCAGGGTAGATGTAGGAGATGCATTAGTGGAATTTGATGAGAAAGCAATTGGTTTAGCTGGTTTTGATACGGTTGTTCCAATTATTATATGCAACTCTGAAAAATATGAGCAATTTCATGGTCATAAAGGTGGAATTGTTAAAGAAAGAGAAGCGGTAATGTCATTTAAGCGAAAGGGGGCATGAGAAGAGTTTTAAAGAAGGAGTAATAAAAAGAAGGAGTAATGTAGTATTAAAATTTGATTTCGGATGTATCAAAAAAAGATGAAGTTTAGGAGGGAATTATCATGATGAAATCGTTACAAAGACTAGGTAGGTCGTTAATGCTACCAGTTGCAACACTTCCAGCAGCAGGTATAATGATGGGGATTGGTTATTGGATTGACCCTGCAGGATGGGGAGCCTATAATATCTTCGCTGCATTTCTACTAACCGCTGGTGGAGCCATAATTGGCAATATTGCACTATTGTTTACCCTGGGGGTTGCTATTGGAATGTCAGATGATAATGACGGGGCAGCAGCACTTAGTGGTTTAGTTTCTTGGCTAGTTGTTACAAACATGTTAGATCCTGGTTCAATTGCTCAGTTTTTAAGCATTGGAGCAGATGCTGTTGATCCGGCTTTTGGATCTATTGAAAACGTGTTTATTGGGATTGGCTGTGGTATGATTGGAGCAATCAGTTACAATAAGTTTAAAAACACAAAACTTCCAGATGCTCTGGCTTTCTTTAGTGGTAAGCGAAGTGTTGCCATTGTATCAGCAGGAATGTCTCTTGTGTTTGCCGGTATAATGGGCGTTGTATGGCCAGTTGTATTCGGAGCTTTAGTTCGCTTTGGTGAGTTCTTAGTTGGCTTAGGTGCATTTGGAGCAGCAGCTTATGCATTTTTGAATCGTTTACTAATTCCGCTAGGACTACATCATGCATTAAATCAGGTATTCTGGTTTGATATTGCTGGAATTAATGACCTTCCAAAGTTCTGGGGTTGGGCTGAAGGCGGAGTTATTGGAGAAACAGGAATGTACATGACGGGATTCTTCCCATTTATGATGATGGGTCTTCCAGCAGCAGCTTTAGCAATGTATCATACAGCTAAAACTACAAAGAAAAAAGCAGTTGCAGGTTTATTTATTTCAGGTTCATTATCCTCCTTCTTGGTAGGTATTACAGAGCCTATAGAGTTTGCCTTTATGTTTATCGCACCACCGTTATACTTAATCCATGCATTATTATCAGGCTTATCAGCATTTGTTATGGCATCACTACCTATTCGAAGCGGATTCCAATTTAGTGGAGGTTTTATTGACTGGTTCTTAAGCTTTAGAACACCATTTGCATTAAATCCAATATTTGTTCCAGTAGTGGCATTGGCATTTGGAGTTATTTACTACTTCGTTTTCCGTTTTGCTATTCTCAAGTTCAACTTAATGACTCCAGGTCGTGAAGATGATGATGTAGAAGCAGAAAAGCAAGTAGAATTGGCTTCTGATGATTATACAGCAATTGCTACTATCGTACTTGAAGGATTAGGCGGAAAAGAAAATGTAACCTCTTTAGATAACTGTGTAACTAGAATTAGAGCAGAGGTTAAAGATTATGTTCAAGTAGATGAGAAGAAGATAAAATCTGCTGGTGTAGCTGGAGTAATTAGACCAAGTAAGACAAGCGTACAAGTTATTGTTGGTACTCAGGTACAGTTTGTGGCTGATGAAATAAAGAAAATGTTGTAAATCCTCCAGTGTTCATATAATTAAGGTTATGTATCAAGAGTTGGAGTGGGTTCCCTATGGGTCCCACTCTAATTCTTGAGTATATGTGTACATAGGGCGATAAGCGAAGTAGGATGGAATACTTATGTATTTCACCCTACAATTACGTTAGGGTTGTTATTAAAAGTGGGATCAGAAGAAATAGGTCTCTTTTTTTGGATTTTTTTGCGTAAAGAGAGAAGCTTATTGTTAAACGGAAGCTTTTGGAAGAAGTGGTACTATTCCTTTTTAATATAATGTTTTAGCTTTAGGAAAATCGTAAATCACTTATGATTTAATTTGTACTGCTAGATACATGGATATGCGATTCCTTTTAGGATTATAGTTGGTAGTTTTCAGATACATCGATTGTCGCGTAGGTCCATGAAAGGTGCCGCTTTTATAGTAGCAAAAAACCTACCAATAATAGAAAGTGTATGTTGATTTATCATTTGTATAAATAAAATATAGGGAGGAAGCGAAAAATGATAGAATATGGATATATTCGCGTTAGCGATAGAGAGCAAAATGAAAATAGACAAATTGACGCAATGATGGAGTTGCAAATTCCAAAAGACCAAATTTTTGTTGATAAACATTCAGGCAAAGACTTTAAACGCCCAGCATGGCAGATGCTTATTGAGAAGTTAAAGAAGGGAGATTTACTATATGTTAAGAGTATTGATAGGCTGGGGCGCAATTATGATGATATTCAAAACCAGTGGAGATACCTTACTAAAGAAAAAAGGGTAAATATTTCAATAATAGATATGCCAATATTGGACACTCGTTATGGAAGGAATTCCATGGAAACTTTTATTGCTGACATTGTGCTAGCAATACTTTGTTTTGTTGCACAAAATGAATGCGAAACCATTAAAAGACGCCAAGCTGAAGGGATAGCTGCTGCTAAAGCTAGAGGAGTCCGTTTTGGTCGTCCAATCAAGAAGAGTAATGCGTATTTTATTGAAGCAGTAAATCTGCTAGAGCGAGGAGAAATTTCATTAGAGGAGGCGCTAAATAGAACAGAGCTCAAACAGGCGACATTTTACAGACGAAGAAGGGAAAATAAAGACGAAAGACTTAAGTAGTTCTTATCAAAATGTGTACTTTTTGATAGTGATTTCTTTGACAACAATATTACTTTACAAAGTGTATTATTGCAAGTATTTTCTTGACTTTTCGAGAATTTTTCGCAAAAAAATTTGGAACCATCATAAATGTTTATAGATATAAGCGGGTCTTGTTTGAAACTTAAGGTTCTTTTGTTCTTATCAAAAGGTACACTTTTTGATAATGATTTAGAGATTAATACCTATAATACATGTAATAGCTCGTTCAGAATGATGGGAAAAGGCCAATAGCAGATAGGTTTCTAGGGTCATAGCGGAGAGCATTATATGGTAGATATATTTTGGTGTTGATGAATGTCATATCAACTATTTCAGAGAGGAACAATACGTATTATGGAGTTTCTGCAGGATGCGATGATAAAATTGTACCGTGACAATGTAATTGGGAATGGATGCACAATAGAAACTTATAATGGCGAGAGGCCATTGATTTATGCAGATTGGGCCGCCACTGGAAGATTATATCGTACAATCGAAGATAAAATAATTAACGAAGTTGGACAGTATTACGGCAATACACATTCAGTTGACTCATATGTGGGTAGATATATCAATTCGACATACGAACGTGCGAGGAGAGTATTGTTGCGCGAATGCGGCGCTACAGAGAAATACGAGTTGCTCACTGGAGGCGCAGGTGCAACTTTTGCATTGCATAGATTTCAAGAAATATTAGCGGTAGATAAATTTGGAAAAGTAGTAGTATTTATATCAAGTTTTGAGCATAACACAAATTATCTAACTTGGCTTGCGCTTGGTGCAGAAGTGGTAATTGTAAATGCTGATGTCAATGGCAACATGAATTTGAATTATCTCGAAGAATCAATAAAGAATTATGTGGACTATGACGTGATAATTGGATCATTCACTGCATGTTCCAATGTTACTGGAATCGTAACAAATTATAAGGAGGCTATAAAAGTAGTTAGACAATACAATGGAATAGGTATTGTAGATTATTCGGCATTTGCCCCACATACGACGCTTGACTTCAGTAATGAGGCCATTGATGCAGCATATTGGGGAACTCATAAATTTCTTGGTGGACCTGGCGGTCCGGGAGTGTTGCTTTATAAAAAAAGCTTGTATCAGCGTGAATCACCTAGCATCCCATCAGGAGGAACTGCTTTGTGGACGGATCCAAAGCAAAGAGTAATTTACCACGACGAAATATATAAACGAGAAGATCCAGGAACTCCTGCTATTCTTCAAACAATTAAGGCTATGATGGTTCATCAACTGGTAAATGAAATGGGAGCGGAGCTAATACATTTACGAGAATCTCATTTCGTGAATTATTTGATTAAGGCATTAGTGATGAATCCGTGCGTTCACGTATTTGCTTCCAGCAATTTAAATCGAATGCCAATAATTTCGTTTGTCATAGATGGATTAGAGTATAGTACTGTAACCAAAGCTTTGAGCGATTTTTATGGAATTCAAGCGAGAGGGGGATGCTCTTGTGCGGGTATTTATGCACATGAGCTTCTGAGTATTGATGATTGCTCCTCCCATGAGATTTTTTTTCAGATTAAAGAGGGGAATCATAGTAAAAAGCCAGGATGGGTACGAATTTCGTTTCATGCAGTAATGAATAGAGAGGAGATTACATATATTGCTAATTCCATAAATGAAATTGCTGAACATAAAGTTTTTTTTCGGAATCATTATTATGAGCTGTAAGATATTCACTACTAAGAAGATAGGGGCAAATTGATGGTAAAAAGAAAACCAGAAGTAGTGTCACAGAAAAATGAAGCGGGTTTTGTATTGCTAGATATGGAAAGTGGGAAATTTTACTCTTTATATGATGTGGCTGCAGATATCTGGGAGTATGTTGAGCAAGAATTATCTCAAGAAAAAATAATAAACTTGCTAAAGGAAAGATATGGCATCTCCGAAAAAAAAGCGTTTAATGATGTTAATGCATTTTTAGATGAGCTAAGAAAGGAAGATTTGATAACATAGTTACATTAGGATTATGGTTCTTTGCTTTGTGGGGTAATCAATATGAAGCGGTGTTTTTATTGGTGGCGTGCTTTTTTTTCAATGCTTGTATTCAATTTTTATTTAAAAAAAAGAGGTTTAACTGGTATGTTTAAAATCTATTCTCAGGAGTATGAAAAGTGTGCACTGGTTGACTATAGCAATTATACGGAGAAGGATTTACTAGCAATCAACAAGAATATGGAGTTGATGATTAGTACATGTGTTTCGGCTTGTAGCATGCTTCCGTTCGAGGCAAAATGTATACATCAGTCGTTCTTCTTATATAAAATTATCAGAAAAAAATGTGGAGTTCCAGTGTCGTTGGTTATAGGGGTTTCTCCGTTCCCTTTCAATGCACATGCCTGGCTTATGTTAAATGAAAGAAATTTTTATGAAGCGGAGTATGAAACCTCGAAATATAGTGTTATGTTAAGGAGCGAAAACTATTATGAAGTGGGTTAAATGGGTTGTAAATGGCTCACCTCATCTTATTCAAAATTTGGAAAAAGATTGCAGAGCTAGATTTGAATCTATTGAAATAAAAGGAAGAGATTATTATCAAGATACAATCTGCTCATTTATGAGTATTGAGACATGCAGTTATAAATATAATATTGCAAATATGTCAAATAATGACATCATCATCTTCGGTGATATCGAACTATTCAATATGGCCGTTCTCTGTGAGAAATATGAGGTTAATGAGGTTATTTTCGGTCAAAAATCGTTAATTATGTTATATGAGAAATGCGGCAAAAAAATATTCGACGAGTTAAATGGGGAGTTTTCATTCGTTTTATTCGACAAAAGAAAGAATGAAATAAATCTTATTGTTGATCCCCTTGGAGTAAAACAGCTTTTTTGGAATTATTCAAATGGTATATTAAATGCTAGTACTGACTTATTTTTATTATCAGAAATTATTGACATGGAGCAGTGGAATAAGCAATATTTCAAGGACTTTATTGAGTTAAATGGTTTTTACACAGGGCGTGAAACGCCACGCCCCAATATTTTTCGTGTATTGCCAGGCCACTATGTATCAATCAATTTGAATAGTAATGAGGTAGTGGAGAAGAACTATTGGAACCTAAGCGAAATTAAAACAATAACTCGCTACAAAACCGAGGAAGAATATTTCGAACAATTTAGAAAAGTACTTGCTCAAGCCTTGGAACGAAGACTATTGCCAGAAAAAAACGGTATAGCAATGAGTGGAGGGCTGGACTCAACAACTCTTTTTGTTGTTTCGAAAAGTATGATAGCAGAAAGTGACTTAAAGCCAGTTAGTGGAGTTTTTTCACGCCTTCATGATTGTGATGAGTCTACTTTGATAAAAAAAGTGTGTGACATGTATGACACAATTCCTGGCTTGGTAAACTGTGATAATTCCGGTATGCTAGTAAACTATCCAGAGCACTTCCCATTTTCTGATGAGCCGCATTGCCCATCACTATCTTCAAGCTTTGCCATGAAAATAATGGACTATGCCTCAAAAAATAGTATTGTTAATCTTATTGACGGGTATGCTGCAGACCATCTATTAGCAGGAACACCTCTTACAAGCATAGATATGATAAAGCGGGGTAAGGTTTTGTCTATATTTAGATATATTAAAGACATATGTTATATGTTTGATGAATCGGTATTTCTAAGCATTAATAAGAATCTCATCAAGCTTGAAAATGCAGAGATTGACGAAGTACTATTGTCAAACATTAAAAGCAGTTTGGGCAAGGTGAAAACACACAGTCAGAAACACATTTATGCTCAAATATATTATGCTCGAACATTTAAGTTATTAGATAGAGATATAGCTCCAATGTTTAATCTATCTATGAAGCATCCTTTTTTAGACAAGGATTTAATAGAATTTGTTTATACGATACCAGGGGAGATGTTGCTACAAAAGACAATGGATAAATATATAATTAGGGAAGGAATGAAGAATTATCTTCCTTCTGATGTTATAAATAAGACCCAAAAAACACAACATGTATCTTTGTCATTTGGAGGAGTAAATAAAGTTTGGAGGGATATATTTCCAATTATTAATCAATATAGGCAAGAAGATTATTACGATTCAGATATAAGTAAGGAAGAATGGCGTAGTATGCTGCATGACTTCCGTGCAGGAAAAACCTTTACCAACAGGTTTTTGGCTATGTTGTGCTTGGAACTATGGTTAGCAGAAAATTAGCAAGGTAATACCTTTAATATACTTATTTAAGTTTGATATATCACGAGCCTCAGTGCTACAAAATCATATTGCTTTGTTTTGAGAGAAAATCACCATGTTACCAACGAAGTGGAGCAGCAAGCAGCTACCCTATATCACTGAATGAACCCATTAAGGCTCTTTATTTGTTATATTCATGCGGTTAGCATTTTAGTTTTACCAATGTATCCTTTGCATTCTTTTCAAAACTATAGGAAAGGAGCTTGTACTTTATGAAAACTTATATAGAACCAGCATTGGTTAAGCACGGGGATTCTACAGAGATAGTTAAAGGGAGTTGTGGATTTGGAGTTGAAAATTGGAGCTTAGATAGGACAGGTGCAAGAATGGCTAATTGGCGTTCATGGGTAAATGTAGGCTGGATATGGGTGCCCGTTCCCACGGGTGAACGTAAAATTGTTATGTTGCAACAATGTAAAGCCAATTGGAGATGTAGTACTGGACACTTATGTTAGTTAATTGTTGTGGGTTTAATCAAATAGACAGGTGGTTTTCGATTGGATAGTTTTGTAAGTCTATGATTAGGAGTAGGCTTGAAAACCTCACTACATGTCACCTAAGTCAAATGAGGGAATGCAAAGGATTTCTTAAAGTTCTGATATTAGATTTAGCTGAGAAAATGGCAATCTATGTAGTATATTTAAATAAAATTGAGACGAGAGAAGTACCAAGAAGCTATGCAAGCAGTACATGAAAAGGAGTACTCTGCTATTCACCGCAGTTTGTTATATGTCGATTTACTTTGAAACTAGACTTATGGATGCTCACTGCCACATATATTAGTAAAATTATGCATTGAGCGAAGCGAAAGGAGTGGTTAATAATGATTACTGTATTCACTGTGCTACTAATTGTGCTGACAATTAAGTTCATGTTTTGTGGAATTGCGAAATTGTGGTGGTATCGTGAAACAATTTCCTTTGCAACGAAATTTGAGTATTTTCCTGATAAACTGGGACGAATTATGGGAGTGATTTTACCATGGTTTGAAATATTCATTTTCATGATGTTACTCATGTTCAACAGTGTTTACATATACATTGTAATCAGCTGCTATTTTCTGCTTTTTATAGCATTGAACATCAAAGCAATAGCAGGGCGAAAAGATATCTCGTGTTTTTGTTATGGAAAACTTATAAGATCCAGGCTAGGCTTTGGCGGTCTATTTAATTTTTTATGTCATTTTGCTATAGTTATAACTTGTTCTATAATATCCAACGATTCCCTTTTTGTAGTTCTAAATAATGTGAGAGAACACGAGATTTTACCAATTGGTCTATCGGTAATAGGGATATCGTGGGGAATGCTACTAGGGCAAATGTATGGTGACAATCTGTTTGGGAGGGTTTGATAAATGTATGCAGAGCTTTATTATCTTATAATGATTTTTTTGGCAATTATGTTCACTTGGTTTATGTTTGTAAACTATATATTGACTTATCCAGATAGAGTAGGCCCAAAAATAGATTCAACCTTTGATCTTAGTGGATTTGATGTCATTGGGGATTTTCCTCAATGCATGCAAAAGGAACAGGAACAGCTTTACATCTTTGTCTCAGCAGATTGCTCGCAATGTAAAAGCATTTTGAATGAAATGCAAGAGAACTACTTGAAATACCAGTATTATGTGACAATAGTCGCTGTTGGTGATAATGCAGACATTACAGAATGGAAAGCTAAGTCAGGTTATAATTTCCCTATCATTTGCGTTAGTTTTGAAACACTGAAAAAGGAATTTAATATTACTATTATACCATTTGCTGTGAAAACGAGTGGATTAACTATCAAGGGGAAATCGGTTTTTTATGAACAATACCTCGTGGAGAAATTCGGAGAAATAGATTGAGGGTGTGATGATTAGAGAGCAAATCATATATAATGAACACATGGCAAATGAGCAAGATGCATATTTTGAAGTTGGTTACAAAGAGTTTTTAAGATGGACACTTTCATTGTATAAAAAAAGTATTGCAAGAAACAAAATGGCTGTGGTTATGTGGTTACTGTTTACAGCACCTGTAGCGCTTATTCCACCTGCGCTCATATATTATAATGTACAATTGGTTGATTCAGTAACAGCCATATCTATTGAATTCCAGCCTTTGCGATACGCAATGATTTTTGTAGGAGTGATTTGTGCTCTTCAGCTAATGGTGGTAATTTCTGGCTTAATCGGTTCACATTTGTATGACATAATAAAGCGTGAAGCATCCTTCGAGATGCAGCAGCTATTATATAAAACCCTTTGTAGTGTGAGTATAGATCACTTTGAAGATAATATATTTTTGAGGAGATTGAATAAAGCAAGTGAAGCGATTCATGGGGATGGTTTTGCGGTGTTAAAAAACATAGTGGACGCAATTACAAACGCCTTTGGAATTATAGGAGTTGCCATCGTGATGTTTCTGGTGCATTGGTCATTGCCGATTGCGATTATTTTAAGCACACTTCCGCAGTTTATTATTGTACTGATATTTAAAAAACTGCGTTTTGCTTTAGAGTGGGAAAATACCTCTACGCTTAACGAAATGTTATATACAGCAGGTCTATTTGGTGACCGAGGTAGTCAAAAGGAGATTAAAATATTTGGCTCAAATCATTTTCTTCTTAAACGATGGACTGAACTATTTTATGACTATACAACAAAAGAAATTAAGCTTCAGAAAAAAGAAGCACAGTCTAGAGCATTATCAGGAGTTTTGATACAAGTTGTTAGTTATTTTTCTGCATTCTTTTTAATTTACATGGTAGCTAACGAATCTCTAAGTATTGGAGCGTATGTTTCGTTAACTGCAGCTATTGCTACAATACAAAGATCTTTGGAGATGGTTTGGGGAAATATAGGTAGTATATCTGAAATGAAATTGTCAATGAGCCAAATAATGAATATTATTAATGAATATCAAACACAACCAACGGAATCGCGTGCAAATGTTGACTCAATCAATCGAATTGATTTTAATAATATACACTATAAATATCCTGGAAGTTCAATCAATGCATTAAATGGAATTAATTTAACAATGGAGAGAGGAGAAAAGATTGCAATTGTTGGAGAGAATGGTTCTGGTAAGACAACTCTAATTAGTATATTGCTTATGCTATATTCAGATTTTGAAGGAGATCTGATGATTAACGGGGAAGTTGTTCAAAAACATAATGCGGATTTATATAGAAAAAAGGTATCCGCCATTATGCAGGACCATATTAGATATATCTATTCAATATACGATAATGTTCTTATTGGGGCAGGAGAGGAAATTGATAAAGTTATGGAACATGAGGTGGAGCAACTACTGAGTGAAGTTGGTTTTGACAAAAAGATGAAGCAGCTTGAATTGGGAATGCATACAAAATTAGACAAACTGTACAATCTAGGTGTTGATTTGTCAGGAGGACAATGGCAAAGGCTAGCTATTGCAAGAGGGCTAATAAAAAAGAGTGACGTAATCGTTATGGATGAACCTACTTCTGCACTAGATCCAGTTGCTGAGATGGAAATATTCAAGCTATTTTCAAAGTTGACAAGTGATAAAACAGTTGTTATGATTTCCCATAGGTTAGGGATTACTAGATTTGCAGATCGCATTATATTCATGGAAGATGGAAAAATCCTTGCGATTGGCGGACATGAAGAACTAATAAAGACATGTGCAAACTACAAATATATGTTTGATAAACAGGCTGAATGGTATAAATAGCCGACAGTAGGTTGATGTAAAGAACATTTTCATGTATATAAAAAAGTGAGATGAATATGGGGGTTATAATGGTTGGTAAAGAAAAGATTTTGGAAGTAAAAGGTTTATGCAAAACATATGTGAATGGAGAGCAATCCACCACTGCGCTTAAGGATGTTTCTTTTTCTCTATCAAAAGGCGAACTGCTTGTTATAATGGGTCGTAGTGGGTCAGGGAAAACAACTTTGCTTAACCTCCTGGGAGCAATGGATTTTCCAGATAAAGGGTCTGTGTTGGTTAATGGTATTCCTTGTGATAAGTTCTTTGAAGAGCCATATGCAACTACTTATAGGAGGGAGAAAATCAGTTTTGTTTTTCAACACTATAACCTGCTAAAAGATATGACAGCGCAAGAAAATATAGCCCTTCCTTTGATGATGCAAGGGGCTTGTAGAAAAGAGATAGAGCAAAGAGTATTGCATGTAATGCAACTGTTAGAGATTGAAGCATATAGAAGTCAAAAACCTAACAATATGTCAGGAGGGCAGCAACAACGTGTTGCAATTGCTCGCGCAATAGTAACGGAGCCTCCGATATTATTAGCAGACGAGCCTTCAGGCAATTTGGATTATGCAACCACCATATCCCTAATGGAAGTTTTTGTTGAAGTAAAGGAAAAGAAAGCACAAAGTTGTATAATTGTAACTCATGATCCGAAAGTTGCAACTTATGCTGACCATTTGATTTTTTTACATGATTCTCGCGTTTTTTCAGAATTCCACCGAAAAGATACCAAGCTAACAATTGATTTTGTTTTGGCACAGCTAAGGAAAATGAGTTGAAAGGGATAAGAGAATGCTCTATTCATTGTTTGCAATTGCATTAAGGAATATACGTTCAAATAAACACACTATGATGACTGCTTTTGCCAGCATAGTGCTGTCAATTACAATGATTACATTGATTGTTACGTTTGTCTCGCAAGCGAGAGATGCTTTAATTCAGGATGCTAGAGAACGTACAGGAGGAATTGACATATTTGTTTCTGGTAATATTACCCAGGATTATATAGAAGCAATTGATAATCTTAGAGATGTCAATGAGGTACTACACATCCACCAAGATAATCTTGCCATAATGGCTGAACATAACTGGGATCGGAAGCTAAATGTCTACACTGTTGGAATTGAAAATACACCTATTGCAAAAAAACGCTATAGATATGAATCGGATATTTTAGGGAATCAAGCAGTGATTTCGGCATCCGTTGCTGAGTTTTTGGAAGTGTGTGTCGGGGAATATATTGTAATATACGACAAGAATTTTGAAGTCATTGAAAAAATTGGATTTCAAGGTTGTAATTTTTATGGATTTGAGATTGCTATTATTTCATTTGCTGATTTTTCACAATTAGTTGGAAGCTCATATGGAAATCATCTAGGGATAGCCGTTTACGAACCACAAAATACAATCGAAGTACTAAGTCACATCCGTCAGATAGATGGAGATATGAATATTACTTCAATTAGTGAAGCTTTGGATGATGTGGAAAATATGTCTTCACTGCAAATTCTAGTTTTCATTTTTTCGGGAATTGTAATATTGGCGTGTTCATTTATGGTGATTTTTAATTTTCAGTCGTTTATTGAGCACTATAGAAGACAGTTTTCAATTATGCGATCATTTGGAACCTCTACAGCACAGTTGTGGAAGATTATTTTTCTACAAGGTGGTATTGTTGTAGGTAGTGGCGCTGTTGCGGGGCTTTTACTAACATTTGTTCTTCACGCATTTGTTTTTCGCGTATTTACCAATGTGCTATCCTTAACTGTATTGGTATCTTTGAATATCTCTATGGCAATTTTTGTTACAGTCATCTTTGCCTCAGTGCTTCTTTTAGCATTGTCTGTACCTGCAATTGCAGGCAGTTGCATTTTGCCAATACAAGCTATACGTGAAGTAGAAGATGGCTTTGTTCAAAAGAAATGGAAGAACGCTTTGGGATTTGTGCTTTTGGGTCTATCGTTCACAATGTTTTTGCTTTTTGTTATTGGTAATGTAAGTACGAATTATATACACAGGGGGCGTGGTGTTGCAGCGATAATACTGTATGCACCTACAATTATTCTACTCTTTCCTTTTATGCTAAAACATTGCTTGAATTTAATTCATAAAATAGTGAGAAGTGTTTTGGAGGGGACACAAAGGGGTATTGTTGATATTGCAATTGCAAACATGACGAATAATCTGTTAACAACAAAAAACATAGTTTTCTCTATTTGCCTAGCTTTTTTGGTTGCCACATTTGGAGGCTCATTGCTCCATACCATAAATAATAATATAAGTGAATCAATGAAATTGAATTACTTTTTGGATATAACTGTCTCAGACATATTAGGTTTTCAGTCTCAATTGGATGAATCGTTCCTTTATGATATTGGTACAATCGAGGGCTGTGAGAACACGGTATTGTTGAGTCATGGTAAAGCGCATCTATTAACAAATAGCCTTGAAGGAATGCATTATGATGTCGGGTATATATCAGTCGCCGCTCTTGTTTCACAAGGCAAATTGGACATAGAGGTTACTAACCTTGACAGTATAGCGGTTATTACAAGAGAGTTGGCAGAAGCTTACAACTTTGCTATAGGCGATGATCTCACTCTCTGGTACAATCCTAACCTTACAACAGAATTGATGGAAGAAGAAATTCCCATTACTGATAGCTTTGTTTTCACAATTGGAGGTGTTGTTGACAAATTCTATTTCACACCTTTTTTAGATATCTATATTGATTGGAGCAATCAGGTAATGCCACCAGATGAATTTATATTTGATAGAGCATTTATTAGCAGTAATGATATTGATGAAACTGTGTACTCGCTCTACTCACTGAGAGATGCATACCCTGAGGTAAGATGGACAACTGTGGAAGAAGTTCTCCAGATGAATGCTACTATGTTTCGAGAGCGGTATGGTATGTTTCTGATGATTTTATTTGCCGTGGTAATTTCCTTATGCTTAGGGGTAATAAACACAGTATTCGGAGGAATTTATAAACGAAGAAAGGAGTATGCAATTTTACGTGTAGTTGGAGTTGAAAAAAAGGTGATTGCGAGAACAGTATATTTGCAAATACTTTTGTACTTGGTGATTGGAGGTTTTGCGGGGATTATGAACGGAGGGTTGTTTGTTAGTGCTCTTACCTTAATAGACGGAACAAACATGAAGGTTGATTATGTAGCACCAGCGGGGGTGGTGACATTGTTATCTTTCTTATTGATCGCAACAGTTGGGAGAAGGATATCACAAATACTAAATGAAGATATTCTTGAACAGGTGAAGGATTAAGTATTAGGCTTCTATATTTCTGCTTTTTGTACTTCTATATGAGTACATCATTTTCACAAAAAGGAAGCGGCCATAAATCGAAATAATCCAAATCTACTTTTAGTAGAGCTGGATTTTTTGGATATTAAGACCTTCCATTAACCAACGATACTGTTGCTCAGTTAGACTTAAAACTTCACTCTTGGATCTGGGGCATAGGAACTTTCCTTTTTCTAACCTTTTATTAAGGAAGTAGAAAACCGTCACCCTCCCATATGAGCCCTTTTATTCTATCCACTCTGCGTCCACAGAACAAAATAGAATTCTTGGTTCAAAAGGTGTTTGACCAAAAGATTCATAAACGATGGATGCTAACCCATCAATGCCTCTCTTTAAATCGGTGTAACCTGTGACGAACATCACTTTGTTAAACTTGATTACCTCACTGAGCATGGTTCATTACCTCCAGCACCATTTTTAGCAGAGAGGCTGATGTTGACTGACTATCATAATATTGAAGCATTGCCGATATGAATTTTAAGTTCTTCGCTCGTTACATCCTCTGGCATCGCTTGCCTAGGAAATGAATCTGGAATGGCAACTATTTCTTGTTTACGTTCTGCATGTAACATGGCCTCACGAACTTTCCGTAGCCGGTAATAGTATTGATGTGTTTCCAGTCCGTTAGCAGAACACCAATCTCCGATTGCTAAGCCACTAGATTTGTGGTCTTGAATGAGTTCTAGTCATTGTTTTAGCTTGTATTGTTTATAAACGTGAGCGGCAAGCATTTGATAATGTCCTACATTATTTAAATTTTCAGTTAAAAAAGTTGTCAACTTTTTCATCCACTACAGTTAGGACTATTATCTCATAAAATATGTAGTTAACACAGGTGCGAGCTATTTACCGTTTACGTTACAATCAACTATTTATGTGATATACTATACAGGATAAATGATGTTAAGCCGATGCTACACAATTGATTTTGGAATGGCAAAAGCTTATCGACTAAAAGAATAAAAGGAGTTTCATAATGGACATAACCGCATTTACTAGTTATCGAGATAAAATTGTTTCTAACTGTTCAAAAGTAATTTTAGGTAAGGATGAGAAAATTCTACTTCTTCTAATTTCATTTATTTGTTCTGGTCATGTGTTATTGGAGGATGTTCCAGGAACAGGAAAGACCATGCTTTTAAGAGCATTTGCAAAAACCATTGGTGGGGATTTTAAACGTATTCAGTTTACACCAGATCTTTTGCCATCAGATTTAACAGGAATCCACTTTTTTAATCAAAAAACTAGTGATTTTGAGTTTCGACCAGGCCCATTGTTTGCCAATATTGTCTTGGCAGATGAAATAAACCGTGCTACACCTCGTACTCAATCAAGTCTATTGGAGGCTATGGAAGAACGCCAAATCTCTATTGATGGGATAACATTTCCTTTAGATTCACCATACATGGTTATGGCAACCCAAAACCCATTAGAATCATACGGAACATTCCCTCTTCCTGAAGCCCAAATGGATCGCTTTATTATGCGCCTTTCTCTTGGATATATGAGCCGAGAAGAGGAGTTGTCAGTTATGGCAAGAGTGTCTACGGTGGATATTTTGGAAAGCCTTGAGCAAGTTGTCACTATAGAAGAGACCAACGTTATACGAAAGAATTTCACTAATGTAAAGGTGTCCGATGATGTTGCTGGTTATATGATGGATATTGTGGAATTGACAAGGTCAAAAAGTGGCCTTGAAGTAGGGATATCTACTAGAGGAGCTATGGCTTTATACAAAGCCGCCCAAGCATCAGCAGCTTTAGCAGGACGAGACTATTGTATACCAGAGGATGTTCGTTTTGTTGCTCCATATGTCCTCGCTCATCGTCTTAATATTAACCCCACAAGTAATAAAACCAGTACAGAGCTAATTGATGAAATAATAAGTGAAGTGAATGTACCTTTAGAACAATTATAACAGAGAATGAGATGTCCCCCTCCTCCAAGCGGTAGCGTAGGTGGTGGGCAACAAACTAGAATGAGGATTCATAATGACCTTTATCATACTAATAATTATTATCGTTATAGCTGTTCAATTTTGGACAATGCAATATGGTCTAAATGGTATTGAATATACTTCTTCAAATTCAAAGTATTTAGTTGAAGAAGATGAAAAGTTCGAATATTTGACTATGCTTACAAATCGCTCTCCACGGTTTATTCCTTATGTAAGAATTACAGAAGTTTTTCCAGAACATGCAGTGCTAGAACGAAGTGATCGCCCAATGGAGGGGTCTCTTCTAAAAGTGCAGGCCTATTCATTTTCTACCTATATGCTACCAAAAAGTATATTTGAAAGACGAACCCCCATATCTTTTTCAAAAAGAGGCTACTATCAATTCGAAGATGTGAATATTTCAGGGGGTGATTTTTTAGGGCTAAATGAAAATGAAAGGATTTTTACAACAGGTAGCCAGGTAGTGGTTTATCCAAAACCACTTAATCCTCCTAGGTTATTAAATATGCTAGGGGGCTTTTTAGGAGATGTATCTGTACGACGATTCATTTTGGAAGATCCAGTTCTTATGGTAGGTGCCAGAGAATATACTGGAAAAGAGCCTTTTAAGCAGTTGTCTTGGAAACATACAGCTAGAACAAACCAACTAATGGTGAAAAAATTTGATTATACACTAGAACCTAAAATAACGGTTTTTGTATATGGTAGTTTGAGAGATAAAGTTGGAGATTATGAACGGGATATTGAAGCGGCTTTATCTTTGGCAAGTGGAGTATGCCATTATTTAGAACAAGAGAAAATTTCTTATGATTTTATTTGCAATACTTCTATTCCATATGAGCTTGGCAGGGAGCATTATTTGGCTGAGGGGTTAGGAGAAAGACACCTTAATACTATTTTGGAATGGCTAGGTAGGGCAACCTACAATACAAGCGAAACCTTTGCTAGTACTTTGGAATTACTTCGTTTAAAACAAGAAAAGAATCGGTCAACCATAATTATCACTCCTAGAAAAAGCAGCGATGACTCAGCTTTAATTGGCGAGTTTGCTAAAGTCTCAGGAGGGAATGTTTTGACATTATACGGAGAGGATTTTTAACTATGAAGTACATTGCTTTTTGGAGTCGTGTTGCTGTTATAAGCTTCTACATGACTTATGCAAATCTAATTGGTTTTGGATTCGGCGCCACTAATCTTTTTGTGACATTACCACTTTTTATAGTGGTTTCGTTTGGGTGTGCTTTTCTTCAAAAACACAAAGTGCTAAGTATTCTAGCGTTGTTTCTTCTGCTCTTTATGATACCTATTGTTCCTCATAGTGTGGTGAATTTTATAGTGCTTCTTCCTCCTTGCTTATACATGATTTATGATGTGATTGCCAGACTAGGTAACAAGCATTTTAGGCTAGATATTTCGGCAATGCTTTTGGTCTATTCGATTCTTTATTTTCTTGTAGTTATCCATGCTGGAATTGAGGAAACAGGTATTTTAATTAGAACTTTTGTTATACCTTATGGACTATCATTTTATCTTAGCTCCATTACTATATTACGTTCATCTAGACATTCTGAGCATGTGCTAGAAAGCAAAACTTTTCACCTTATAAATTTTATTGCCCCTATTTTTGTTTTAATTGGAGGTCTTGCATTTAGCACAGAGGGTGCAAGGAGGATTATGTACAGTGGTGTTCAAGGTTTTTTTACATATATTGTAAGGCCTGTACTAAGGGTCATTTTATTCGTAGCAGTTTGGCTTGTTTCTCTAATTACGCCCTTGTTTACCCGTATTGGTGATGAGGATATTTTTTATACGAAAGGTGTTCCCATGCCTGATATAAGAGAACTTGTATATGAGGATGAAGGTGGAGAAACATTTTTGCAGTTCCTTGGTTACATTTTGATTATTATTGTATTAGTAGTTTGCGTAGTGTTTCTAATTAAGATAGTTCAGTCTATGGGACATCGGTTAGCTGCCGATGTATCTGGAGAAAGAAGCGTAAGTGAAGTTCGCCGCCCTTTGGGGAATGATTTGAAATCCTTAAAAAAGCGTCGCAAGTCAACTGGAAATAAAATCCGTGAAATATATTACGACTACTTACGTCTGTGCAAAAAAAGAGGCATTGTGATAGAGCCATACATGACAAGCCAAGACATTAGTGTTGCAACTACAAAGCAGACTAATTGTGAAAAAGGTGAACTACTTCGCCAATTATATATTAAAAGTCGTTATGGGGAATATGATTATAGTAAGGCAGATGTTAAGGTGGCCAAGGGATTGTATAGAGAGTTGCGTCAAGCTATCGGCAAAAATCATATCAATAATTGATTATTGGTTAGCGCTTTTGTTAAATACTTATATTGAATTATGTAAAAAAAAGTGTTATGATTTTATGGTATTTAACTTTTAGTAATTTATCATATATGCATAGTAATATGGTCTATGTGTTTCTACCCGTCAACCGTAAATTGATGGACTATGATGAAAGTAAGTAAGACGCGAGTTCGCAATGCGAGCTCTTCCTTTAGATGAGTAAACTTACTTTGGTCATAGAGCTCAAATGAGTAAAGTGGGGGAAGTAAGTTTTGAGAGTGCAAAAAAAGGCTACAGAAAATAATAAAGCGAGTTTGTGTATATACTTAACAAATGGATGGGAATAGTGTGCTTGTTGCACGCTTTTTTGTTGTTTGCTATTTATGTTTATTATTTGTCGGCCTTGGATTAATAATTGATAACTATATCACAGTGAGAGATAGCTCTCGGCGGTAGAACTAATAATTAGTTATACCTTCATAACCTTTATAGGTGGCGAGCAAGAACTAATCTCAGTTGTGATGTGAAGAAAGGAAAAATATGAACCAAAGGATTTTTGTAGAAAAAAAAGAACAATTTCAAACAGCAGCCAAAGCATTAAAGGTGGAACTTAAAAAAAGTTTAGGAGTGGAGTCTCTTAAGACCCTAAAGATTATTCAAGTTTATGATGTTTTAAATGTTGATGAAGACATTTTAAAGATGGCCAAGGAAAGTTTGTTTAAAGACATTGCCACAGATATACTTTATGATAAGTTTGATTATGATAATGTAAATTACTTTTGCGTAGAGCAGGTTCCTGGCCAGTTTGATCAAAAAGCAGATTCCATGATTAGAAGTTTAATCTGTCTAAGGGAATGTGCTTTTGAAGATGATAGTGTTACTAGCAAAGGCAAACTTTATTATGATGAAAATGGTGATTTGACATTGGATTTGACAGGGGATGATTGCTTTATTAATTATGAAGATTATATCCCATACGTAAAAACCGCTCTATTGTATATAGTGAATGACGATATAAATCCTGCTGATAAAGAGGAGATTATTAGATATCTGGTTAACCCTTTGGAGTGTCAATTAAAAGACTTATCTGCGCCGATTGAATTCGAGATAGATACAAATGTATTGCCTGTGATTACAGTAGATAATTTCATCAGGTTTTCTAATGAGGAGTTGGCAAGCTTTATTAAAGAGCGAGGTTTGGCTATGAATATGGCAGATATTATGCATATTCAAGATTACTTTAAATCTATTAATAGAAACCCAACTATTACAGAAGTTTTAGTGTTAGATACGTATTGGTCAGATCATTGTCGCCATACAACCTTTGAAACCCATTTAGAAAATATTGATTTTTCAGGTAGCAATATTAAAGATGAGTTAGAAGAGGCTTTTAAGGTGTATAAAGACCTTAGAAAAGCTACAAATCGTGAAGATAAGCCTATGACTTTAATGGATATGGCAAGTATTGAAGCTCGATTCCAAAAGCAGACAGGTTTATTAGATGACCTTGAGGAAAGCGAGGAGGTAAATGCTTGTAGTATCGAAATAGATGTTGATGTAAATGGCATAGACGAAAGATATTTGCTAATGTTTAAAAACGAAACCCATAACCATCCTACAGAAATAGAGCCTTTTGGTGGTGCTTCTACTTGTGTGGGAGGTGCTATTAGAGATCCATTATCTGGCAGAGCTTATGTTTTTCAGGCTCTTAGAATTACAGGATCAGGAGATGTTACAATGCCTGTTAAAGAAACCAGACCAGGAAAATTACCCCAAAGAGTTATTGGCCAAAGGGCAGCAGCAGGTAATAGTTCCTATGGTAATCAAATAGGATTAGCAGCAACTTATCTTAGGGAAGTTTATCATCCAGGTTACGTAGCTAAAAGGATGGAGCTTGGAGCTGTTGTAGGAGCTGTCAAAAAAGCCGATGTTGTTAGAGAAAGTCCAAAACCAGGTGATATAGTGGTAATGCTTGGGGCGCCTACTGGTAGAGATGGGGTTGGAGGAGCAACTGGTTCTTCTAAAACCCAAGACAATAAAGCCTTGGTGGAAATGGCAGCAGAAGTTCAAAAGGGAAATGCCCCTGAAGAAAGAAAAATACAAAGGCTCTTTAGAAATCCTGAATTAACTAAGTTAATTAAAAAATCCAATGATTTTGGTGCTGGCGGAGTTAGTGTTGCTATAGGTGAATTAGCTGATGGCTTATCGGTAGATTTGGATGCTGTGCCTACTAAATATCCTGGTTTAAATGGAACAGATTTGGCATTATCCGAATCCCAAGAAAGAATGGCCTGTGTAATTGATGAAAAGAACTTTAACATATTTGATGATTTATGTGTTGAAGAAAATCTAAGATGTGTTAAAGTGGCTGATGTTACCAATCGAGATAAGTTAGAAATGACTTGGAGAGACCAAAAGATTATTGATATTGATAGAGCATTTTTGGATACCAATGGTATTCCCCATAAAATCAGTCCAATTATAGAAAGCTTGGGTGAAGAGAATCCCTTTGATGGAAGTAAATTTGTTAAAGACGATAGCCTTAAAGCCAGTCTAGAATCTTTAGTAGGACAACTTAATTATGCTTCTAATCAATCACTTGCAAGCATCTTTGATAATACTACAGGTAGAACTACAGTACTTACAGGATTTGGTGGAAAGTATCAGGCTACTCAGTCTAAGGTTTCAGTTCAAAAGATACCTGTATTAGATGGGGAAACTAATACTGTTAGTATGATGGCTCATGGATTCAATCCAGAAATGGGCTTATATGAACCTTTTTATGCAGGAGCTTATTCAATAATTGAAGCAGTTGCCAGTTTGATTGCAGCAGGGGCAACTTGGAATAAAGCCAGGCTATCTCTACAAGAATATTTTGAAAGAGTAACTGATAAACCTGAAAGATTTGGAAAGCCAGTTGCAGCTTTACTTGGAGCATTGTATGCCCAAAGACAATTGGAATTGCCAGCCCTAGGTGGTAAGGATAGTATGAGTGGTTCCTTTGAAGAGTTACATGTTCCCCCAACTATAGTGTCCTTTGCCATTACAACCTCTAAAGTAGATAAGATTATTTCGTCAGAATTCAAAGCTACTGGCGAGAATGTATACATATTATTACCTACTAAATCTGAAAAGGTTGATTACAATAAATTGAGGGCAAACTTTAATTTAATGAATAAACTTCAAGATGAATATGATGTGACAGCTTGTAGCTCCATTGGAGATGGAGGGATAGCTTATGCATTAGCAAATATGTCCTATGGTAATAATATTGGGGTTGAAATTAGTGAACAAATGGATTTGGAAGATTTGTTTTACCCATATTATGGAGGCTTTGTCTTTACAACAATGGAAGATATTGTAGACGATAATATAATTCTAATTGGAGAAACTATAGAAGATGTAATCGCTTACAATGACGAAAGGATTAATATAAAAGAATTATTGACCTTATCTCAATCTGTATTAGCGGATGTGTACCCAACTATTTACACACATCAGGAAGGGCAGGTCTCAAAATCCTTTAGTTTTGAAAGTTTAGAGGCTATTAAACATGCTGCTAATTCAAGGGATAACTTAAACAGCACTTCTGAAGGTGAAGGTGCAAGTAAAGATAAAGGCAAAATAAATCATACTACTTACACTTACGAAGCAGTCACAGAACCTACAGTGTATATCCCTGTATTTATGGGAACCAACAGTGAATATGATCTTAAGAAAGCTTTTGAAAAGGCTGGAGCTACTACAGAGATTCTACCTTTTGTAGATTTGCATCCTTGGGATATTGAATATAGCATTGAGGAAATGGTTTACTTTTTAGAAAATTGCCATATCTTCGCCTTAGGTGGATCATTTTCATCAGAAGATGATTCGGCAGGAACCAGTAAATTTATTTTAAATATTTTACTTGATGATAGAGTTAAGGAAGCTATTAATGGATTGATTTCTAGAGAAGGATTGATTATTGGAATTGGTAACGGCTTTAAGCTTCTTGTGGATAGTGGTTTGTTGCCATATGGGCAAATTGGTAAGGTAAGTGAAGACATGGCTACCATATCCCTAAATGAAAGGGGCATGTATGTAGACAAAATTGTCCAGACAAAGATTAACCCTAGCAATTCTCCTTGGTTAAGCCAAGTTATGGAAAATGAGGTTTATCAAATAGCAATTTCTCATGGAGAAGGTAGATTTATTGCTGACAAAGATACTTTGGAGAAATTGTTTGAAAGTAATCAGGTGGTTTCCCAGTATGTGGACTTTGAAGGCAATCCATCAATGGACTTTCGCTTTAATCCAGCAGGCTCTTTTGCTGCTATAGAAGGAATTACTTCTCCTGATGGTAGAATCATAGGCAAGATGGGTCATGCAGAAAGATATGAAGATGGGAATTATCAAAACATCATTGGCAACAAAGAGTTAAAATTGTTTGAAAGTGCAGTTGCATATTTTAGGAAAAAATAATCTATGCTAGAATTGGAGAGATAAATGTCTGAATTAAGAGGATTAAATGAAGAGTGTGGTGTTTTTGGGATTTCTAACAATAAGGATGCCATTCCTTTAAGTTACTATGGACTACATAGTTTACAACATAGGGGTCAAGAGGCAGCAGGAATTGCCTTTAGAAACGGGGAGAAAATCGAGGTTATTAAAGGGAGAGGCTTAGTGGCAGATGTATTGACTAGTGAGGTTATATCCAAGGCACAGTCCCATGAAGTAATCGGCCATGTAAGGTATGCCACAGCTGGAGGGTTAGGATATGTTAATGTACAACCCTTAAGTTATAGGTTTTTTGATGAAAACATAGCTTTTGCCTTTAATGGGTATATTGGTAATGCGGATTTGTTAAAGAGGCATCTAGAAGTTAAGGGAAGTGTGTTTTCAAGTACATCAGATACAGAAATTTTGGTCCATCTGCTTAGAAGTGAAACAGGTAAATTTTCTGCAAGGTTAGTTGATTCCTTAGTTAAACTAGATGGGGCTTTTGCTTATGTTATGTTACATGATACAGGACTATATGGAATTAGGGATCGTCATGGGTTAAGGCCTTTATCCATTGGCAAGCTTGAAGATGGAAGTTTTGTTTTAGCAAGTGAAACCTGTGTCTATAGTGTTTTAGGAGCAGAGTTTGTCAGGGATGTTGAACCTGGTGAAATTGTTAGAATACATGATGGTAAAATCGAGTCCATTTTTTATGCTACAGACACTTCTCATAATTTATGCATCATGGAATATGTGTATTTTTCTAGACCAGATAGTTCATTAGATGGAGTAAACGTTCATTTTGCAAGAAAATTAACCGGAAAAATACTAGCAAGAGAGGCAGGAATTGATGCTGATATTGTAGTAGGAGTGCCTGATTCTTCTATATCGGCAGCAGTAGGCTATGCTGAAGAAGCTTCAATTCCATACGAAATGGGCTTGATTAAAAATCGATATGTAGGGCGGACTTTTATTCAGCCAACCCAAGAACTTAGAGAAAAGGGAGTTAGAATGAAGTTGTCTGCCATTGAAGAAATTGTAAGTGGGATGAAAATTGCCTTAATAGACGACTCCATAATTAGAGGTACAACTTGTAAGCGGATTGTTCAACTATTAAAAGAAGCAGGAGCTAAAGAAGTTCATGTGAGAATTGCCGCACCAGCACTAGAATATCCGTGTTATTATGGAGTTGATATTTCTACATATGAGGAACTGATTTCAGTGCGTTTAAACAAAGATGAGTTGTGTGAGTATATCCAAGCTGATTCTTTAGAATTTCTAAGCTTAGAAGGATTAAACAAAGCCATATTAACCACTAAGTATGGCAAGGCAGTTGATGAAAAAAGATATTGTGTTGCATGCTTTAATGGGGAATATCCAACATCCATATATCACAGTGTGAGTTAACCAAATTTTACTTGGTACAAATTGGAATATCTTAATAATGGTTAGGCAAGTGATTGTTATGTAAGATGTCTCCTATTTGGTAAAGAAGAATAAATAAGAAGGCATAAGTAAAGTATAAGGAATAAATGTTGACACAAGGGATAAGAAATGAAAGGAAAGGTAAGTTTAATGAAGGTAGGAATTATTATGGGTTCCAACAGTGATTACCCTGTGATGAAAAAGGCAGAGGATACATTAAAAGAGTTTGGAGTTGAGTATGAAACAAAAGTGGTTTCAGCACACCGAACTCCAAAGGCTATGTTTGAATATGCAGAGACTGCATATG
>JGI20163J26743_11538515_pt1 | contig 33929 bp, 28 predicted proteins | sample TergutCu122P1_FD_26743 | JGI IMG/M metagenome (IMG submission 26743) | reverse complement strand
GATGTATTCTTCGATTTTCTTTGCATTCTTCCCAACCGTATCGACATAGTAACCCCTGCACCAGAAATGGCGGTTGCCATATTTGTATTTCAAATTTGCATTTCTGTCGAATATCATCAGGCTACTTTTGCCTTTTAGATACCCCATTATTTCTGATACACTAAACTTTGGTGGTATCTTCACAAGCATGTGGACGTGATCCTTGCACAATTCGGCTTCGATTATCTCTATACCTTTACGCTCACACAATTCCCTTAATATTTTTCCAATGTCCGCTTTCAAGCGTCCGTAGACTATTTGACGCCTGAATTTTGGTCCAAAAAAATGAAGGCAGGCTGTAATGGCCTGCTTTCATTAACTAAACCTTTCATGCAACGGAACATTTTCAGTCTTTGCCTTCTCCTTAAACGGCACCAGCCTTTCGTTCAGAAGCAGTTCTAAATCATACAAACCCTTTATATTTGCATATTCACCGGTGTCCGTTTTTTCGTGCACTGTAATCATATCCCGCTGAATAAGCGAAAATATGAAGGTCTCATCGCATTCGACACGAATTAGTTTAGACGTGCCGTGTATTTCATAATCAACTTCTGCATCTGAGTATGAATACGGTATCTTACCTATCACTTCATGGTAAACTATTATTGTTTCTTTCATGTTTGCATTTTCGTCAATTTCATTTTCGTTCACTCCATCAATTACGAATGTAACTTCATTTTTCGCCATTTCTGCCATTCCTAAATTTTTCGCAGCATCGATTCGCATCATAAGTGCGGTTTCTGCCATTTCGCAATCTTGATATTTCAATCCGCATATAATTGCTGTTAACTCCTTAAAAGAATCTGCTTCAAAGGCTATTTCTTTCGGTAGCCATATAAGATATTTTCCTTCAGGTTCTTTTAAATCTTTACCATTTTTATAAATCATATTAATCATCCATTTGTCCTCCTTATAGTCCTTCTTTCACCTTTCCTAAAATAAATACATCAATTACTTTTTCAAATACTTCTAAGATTGACTCATCCATTAAAACAACGTCACTTCACGTTGCTCTTGACGCTGACGTTCTGTACGCATTTGCGGTGTTTCTACAGAGGCTGATGCCCATGAATTTTTCGCAATGACCGACAAAACATGCTCTTTATCCTCTTTTCTTGAGAAAACCATATCTAGCGTCCTCATGATTGCGTTATCATCTTTTGCGTTATTATTCACATAATCGTTGATAAATTGCCCTCTTTTTTTATCGGAGTCAGTTGCAGTTATCCCATCACTTGAACGAGTTCTTGATCTCATAGAGGTGTTAATAAAGCCTACTGCATACTTAATGTTTGCTTGGATTATAGCCGGTGATAGGGTACCATTAAAGGCTCTGAATTCAACTGTCCCTTTTGAACTCCCAAAAGAATTCACATTAATGCTTTCATACTTGCCACCGCCTATACGATTTATGCGCTGCTGAAACAAAGAAGTTTCTCCATCGTTTGGCAGTGCTGCTGTTACTCCTCTAAAGTTTTGTGATAGTGAACTTGGTGCATATCCTCCTTCTCTGAACTTGCCTTGCTCACCTCCTGCAAGCCTCATGTATACAGCTTCTGCGCCGACAGCAAGTTTAAAGAACCTGCGCCATCTTTGTTTTTTCCCATCAAGCAAATCTTTGGCATCAACATGAATATGCCCACCGGTTTTCTGATTAACACGTGCACCGTGCCGTTTTGCAACTGCGCAAATTAACTCTATTTGCTGCCATGTTTCAGGGGTGTCACGCAAAATTGGTGATATAAGCTCTCCACCTCTCCTGCCTGAAGTAACTGAACTATCAACTTCAAGTATCCATTTGTCCGCAGATCTCTGCCCGTGATATCTTTGCATGGTGTTATGGCTACAAAGCCCGAGTAAGTGTAAATCTCTTGCAATCGCATCGCTATTTCCGTCAACAAACTCAAGTTCAATACCAAAAGTAACATTTGAACCGTTAAGCACATTTTCATAATAGTATGGTACAGGTGTATCTTTAAATTTTTCCAAATCTGCGTTATAAACATTTGGGTTTTCTGTGTAGAAAAAATCGTCATCAGTCCAGTTTTGCTGCAAAGCATTGATTTCAGCAATGTTTTCATTTCGTATCTGCTCAGCCATGACATCTCGCACATTTAATGTTTCGGCTGTTTCACTGCTAGACATAAAGCCGGCACTTGCCTGCTGCCTTGCAATATCAACTGCCTCTATATGCCGGCATCTGGCTCTTCCCCGCTGTAAATGATCCGGGCATGTGCACTCCTCGCCGTTAACGATATATTCATTGCCACTTCCTGAACGCACAACTGCACCACCCTCTGCTGCAAATCTGACGCTAATTTCTTCAGTAATCCCTCTGCTTCTGCTATCAACATTTACTACAACTTCTCCTGCATTTTCAAGTCGCAAGTTAAGTCTTCGGGCAAGTTCCAGTTCAATCGGCGTTTGTTCATCGCTTCTGTTTGCATTGCTACTATTTCTCCTTTGCTTTGGCATACTCCTCACCTCTCATAATTTTTTTCATAAAACTCTAAATTTCTAAGTAATATCTGATTTTTAGTTAAACTAAAATTGGCACTTTTTCCTGTTTCCGAAAGAATGCCACGCCTACTGTAAACATATGCAGATTGGTTAAGTACAGAAAATCTATTTTCACAGTTTGCCTTTATTATTTCAATTCGATTTACAGAAATCATGCCCGCAATTATGATGTCAACGTGTTTGGAGATATGGCTGGTTAAGTATTTGAACCCGATAAGATTATCAACATATGCGTTTGATGCCCTACTACCTGTTCCTACACTTTGGAAGCTAAAAGCGACTGTTTTGACGTTGTTTTCGTTTATTTCTTTAATCCACCTATCAAGGTCCGCTTTACTAAACCAAGAAATATCCGGAACGGCAGGAAATCCTTCTTCAATTAGCTCGTTATACACGATGCTGCTGCGACGCATGTTGTATAAGTGATCCATTCTTGGTGCATCTTCATATACGCTAAAATTAGGCGCGATTACTGCTTTAAAAGGAAATTCCCTCATCTGCCTATAGATTTCTTTTCTGTTATCCCAAAACCCTTCAAGCGTCCTATCTTTTACATAAAATTGCAAAACTCCTTGGATATCATCATTTGCCAAATTGATGGCATCCTTTAATCCTTTTGTCCTATAAACTTTTGCCACATTTTCACCGTTTGATGATAGGAAATTTTCTCCATGTATCCCTATAATATTTTGAGGAAGAAATAGCTTTTCAGTTAACCTATCGGGCAAAACAGGGATTAAACAAGGTAAGTCATATTTGTCGTTTTCACAAAGTTCTATTTGCCCGACGCGAATTTCGTTAAGGTGAGCAAAAGATGCTCCCTTCTCAGGGCAGATAGAAAAACACCTGTGACAATCTTTTTCACAATAGGCAGCATCACAAAGTGAACAACCCTGGCAATATATTTTTAAATTGCATCTATTACAATCACATCCGCATATTCCTGACATCGCACTTCTTCCTCTCGTATTCATATTTTAAAAAGTTTAAGTTCGTTTTCTATTTGAGCTATTGTTTTTATTAGCTTGTTTCTCTCAACTTCCGGTAGCTTCATAGTACGAAGTATCGCAAGTTGTCTTTTTGCCGTTCTCAATGAAACTGTGACTTCATGAGCAGCCTTTTTCTCAATTTGACATCTATCCATCAAAACCTTCCTCTCGCGTCCAAATCATTCTCATTCCTTTTTAGTTTATAAAGTAACTGATACTACTATTAAGTTTAATAAAGAATAAGAAGTTATTAAGAATGATAAAGTATATATTATGATAAAGTAATATATAGAATATATACTGTTTATATTTGTGTCCTTGAAATAAGGACACCGACCAATTTCAACGTTTCTCTCGGCGTCCTTATTTTAAGGACATCGGGATAAAGTGCGAAAATGTTAAAACCCAAACGTTTTGTTCGACGTCCTTGTTTTAAGGACATTGAACATCGTTTTTTAGCTAGAAATTAGCAGCTTTTTCAAGAATTTTTTCTCTTTGAATACTTTTTTCTTCAAGTTGTTTTTGGATTTTTTTCTTCTCAATATCATTTCTCTTTAAAACTGTTTGACAAAGTTCAACATTTAAAGTTCTAATTTCGTCATCTAATCTTTTCAATTCCGGATGCTTTTTATACTCTTCATTTCTTTTATTTTCTATTCTCTGAGTTTCTTGCTGTTTTTCTATTTCTTCTTGTCTTCTAATATCTGACTCTTTTGGTCTTATGTCTACAGAGTAAATACTATTTTCTATACAAGTTTGAATATACGCTTTGCCTTTGAAAATTTGACTTTTGTTTTTTTGTAAGATATGCAAAACAGTTCTTATATTATCCACATTAAGCATTGAAACAAGGCTTTTTATTGCCTCTTTTTTCTTTATTGCTCCAGCAATTTTGATTTCTTCTGACAAAGCAATATCTTCAACGGCAAGATAAATAAGCTCAATTGCCCTCGCATCATCTGGGTATTGTTTCACCAAATCGTTTATTCCGAGTTGTTCTCTTAGTTGTGTTGTCTTTTTACAAGTCGCCGGGCTATGTACATTCTCTTCTTTCATTTTTTGCGTTTCAAACAATGAAGCTTTTTGACTTATTGGCTTTTGGGTCAGCTTTTGTTTTTTTGCTGCTGGATCTTCAGCAGACGGGTTCACCGCTGTTTCGCCGCTTTCCGGATCTGGATGAGAAACAAGAACATAAACATTTTTGTTGAAAATATTTCCACTTGTTGTTTTTTCTATGCGAACATAATCACATTTTACAAGCATTTCAAAATGTTTGTAGTATCGATCTTTTGAGATGTTAAGCTCTTTAATCATCAAATCTCGTGATGGAAAAGCTGTGTTTCCTGAACCCGCAAAAGATGCAATATATGAATATATGGCTTTTGCTTCAATTGAAAGTCTTGGGTCTCTCATCACACGCTTCGGGTTAATTCCAAAACCTTCCGCCAAAATTCCTTCAACTTTCAGCATTTCTATATTCTGTGTTCTCATCACTTTTCCTCCTGACTTATATTTTCAAATTGTAAATAAAAAAGGCTATCCGAAACGTTATAGAAATAACCATTTCGAGATAGCCTTGCTATGCTCTCATATGTTTTTAAGAAAAAAACGCTTAAAAACGATTTTAGAAGCTCTTAATTTTAAGTTTTAGTTTTGACTTGATTGTTGCTTTTTACGGCGACCTAGTAAGTAAAGTATTCCCGCAATAAGCACTGCCAAAACGACTATTGCCGTTGCTACACGGATAATTATTTGAATCATTGTTAAACCGCCATTATCAGAGGCATGCACTCTTTCATATGTCGCAATTGCAAGCACTTCGTACAAAGTTATACCTTCTTCTAAATCGGGATGTGAAACAAAAGTCGCAACTGCATCATATGTTAAATTTGAAACTCCGTAATTAGCACGAAACGTCGCTGTTTTTCTGTATCCCGAAAATTCCGCATGTCTTACCATGTTTCCATTTGCGTTATAAGTGTAATTACTTGTCCATCTACCTGATGTGATTCTATGAGTATCAGGGTCTCTTCCTAAAAACGTAAGTATCGCATTTTCATACCCATAAAATTCAGGTGTGTCTGGATTGACCGGAATGCGTGTCCCATCCGGCAAAATGTAATACCTTATACCTGGTCCACCGATAAAACGTGCCGGTACAGTAAAGCCATACGTCCAAGTTTCTGAATCCAGCATTACAACATTGACTAAAAATGCCGTCACACCATCAACTTCTTTTGTTCTTGGAACGTTATCCGGTCTTTTGGTCATCTCTAAAAAATCAGTAAAAGCTATAATTGAGTGGCCGCCATCTACTGCCACAAACTCTACATCTTGTAGCTCATAAACGACACCATTTTCTTCAATGGTCTTGGGCACTTCTTGCCTTAAAAGCCCTTGAAATTCGCGTTCAATAACTGATTGACTTCGTTCATGCAAACCTTTATGGGTAACATTTACTAGCGCATACTTATTATTTCCATCGTAAACAAATTCGCTTATATAAGGTGCATCCACATTGAAATTTGAATTTGTAGTGGTGAAACGATACTCACGTATCATTTCACCTTCGTGTGCACTAACTGTAGTTGCTAGCATAAATATGGCAAATAGCATTAAATATATTACTTTTCTCATTTCAGTTCACCTCGCCGTCTTCTAATAGGCGCCTTGAGTGCAACTAATAACCCTGCAGAAAGTAGCATCAGAATGTAATAAATTCCAAAATCAACTCCTGTTTGTGGAGCTTCATCTGTTCTGCCACTATCTCTCGGCGTACCAGGATCATCAAACTCGACTATGCCAAGCCCCAACGGTCTCAACCATTGGTTTTTGCAGTAGCCATTAAAGTTGTGTTCATACTCTAGTATACGTCTTGGCTCTGTACAATTTTCATCGTTCGGATTATAGTTTGGATTTTTTGAATAGATACGCTCTGCCCAAAAAATATATTCGTTTTCAAGCAAAATCAAAGTATCAAAGTTTTCTTTTACATACCGTATAAATCCTTCAAGTCCTTCATGAGTATAGCGGATATAGTCAGACTCATATAAAAGCCTCACCGAATCGCCTACTCTGCCAAACAAGAACACCCTTATATATAAACTTGTCTCCGTCCAGTCACCTTCCTTAGTGATGAAAATGTCATCAAAGATATCTATGATATCACCCGGTATAAAATATTGTGTATGACCATCTCCTGTATGTGCCTGTGTATGAAGTCTTATGCTTCTAGGATACTTGACTTTAGGAACGTCTGGCTCTTCGATTTCCGGTTCGCGCGGATCATGCGGTTCGGTGCCGCCGTTGCCGCTGTTATTACCTCCGCCGCCGCCTCCACCCGGACGAAGACGGTTAAGAATGCCTTGTTTGATTCCGTCAGCTGTATTGATATTAATTACAGTAACAGGTGCAAAGCCATCAGCTCTGTTATATGTTCTTGATTCAGTTGAAAAGAATCTTATGTTGTCTATTGTTCTGCCTTCAATTCCTGCGCCTTGTTCAATTATATTTCCATTAGCGTCTACTATAAAATTGCCTGTGCCTTGTGACACAATATGTGATACTTGATAGTCCATAAGATTGTTTCTCATTGTGCCATCGAGACTCATGTTAAGGCTATTGTCGTGCATTAGAACAACGTTTGCTATAGTTTGACCGTCAGACATTACTATCGTGTATGGTGTCAACTGTTCGAGCGCAATAGACGTACTCGGAGCGATTGAAACGCCGTCTTGATACACCATTAATGGCATATTGTTTAAGTTAATTGTGCCGCCTGTGAACGTTGCACCAAGTACAGTTTGAATTAACTCGTTTGAGTTAGCTGTATCATTGATTGTAATATCTCTATTGAAATATATGATTCTGCCTGCGCTAGTATTTACATAACTTCCAGATACTTGGATACCATCCGTTGCAGATCTGCCATCTACTGTAATTGTTGCTTCACCTGAACGGTCATCAAGTGTAAGAACTCCATTTAAAAACGAAACACCTATATAATTTCCATCAATTGTGATGTTTCCTGATGCCGGAAGTTGGTTTAGGAGCATTGAATGACGATACTCATCTGCTGCATCTGTTACAAGTGGCAATGAAGATGTGAAATCATCTGCACTTATGCCGGAAATAACAAGCCTGTCAGTGCCCGCTGTTAAGCTTAGCTCCCGGAAAATAATCGCATCTCCTAGCCTCATTTGCGGCTTACTTACATTTGGTGCGTTGGCAGTAACTGTAGTTCTATAACGAATACTTGAAAGACCTAACTGAAAATCAATTGCTTGACCGCCCTCTGTATTTGTTACAACTGTTGATGCGTGAAGCGGTAGTGTAACTAAGGGCGCTTGTGAGCCATATGTAAACTCCATGCCATAACCACCTGCTCTTGGAGTTAACATTATTGTGTAACCATCGTCAAAGTCGATTACAACTGCAGCTCTATTTGTGCTTCTTACTGTAGCTCGATGATCCATGTCGTTGTACGAAATAACGCTATTCACAGATACACCACTTCCTATCGCTCTTAGACCTTCACGAGTTGTGTCTATTTCCGCTCCATTAACTATATAAGTAATCGCAGGGATTCTATGAAGCGTGCGTATAACCATATCAGTTAAGAAATCGCCTTGATGCCTGAAATCCACTTGGATGCCTAAGTCAGTAAACTCAATACGTAACGGTTCTGATACCGCACCTGCATCGTATGTAAATGGGAAGATGTTTGTGTTTAGCTCATATCCTGCAAGTGTTCTAAGTTCTCTAACATAATATTCGCCAAATGGAGCTTTAAAGATGCTTGTAGCCATACCACGACTGTCAGTGGTCATAATGCTCACAAGGCTTGACGGTGAAAGCATCGCTTTATCAACTGGATTAGTCGGTGTGCCATTTGCACTCATAACTTGATTTGTAAATACTCCAAATACCGCACCTGCTCTTGGCACAAAATTTGTTGAACCGTAGCTTTCTTGGAATAACTTTTTAAGGTTAAGCTGAATTGATGCTAAACGGTTTTCTGCTTCGATGCTGCCCCAAATAAGAGGCACAAAGTTGTTTTCATACGTCAAAGTTACAACAAAATCACTATCTTCGACAAGCACAGAGTCTGCTGCACCACGTTCACGAATGATATATGTCCCAAGTGGGAGCAGACCTGATGTCGCTCTGCCTGTTCCATTTGTACCCGTTACAACGGTTTCAACTAGCTCGCCAAGAAGAAAACGTAGTGTTGGAGTAAATGCAGTAATTTCTACATGCCCTCTCCTTGCTCCATACTGGTCAAGCCTAGTAGAAATATACATATTTCTGCCATCAGGAAACTTTAAAACAATCGCATTGTCTCTTGTTTGCCTTGTAGCAATACGTATAACTGTATAACCCGGCACTGCATGTGGCGGCATAACAAGCTCTGTCTGTATTCGATCGCCCGATGCATCGTGCGGAATAACATCGAGTATTGGATTTGATGGATCTAACCGCCTACCATATTCATTAATAGTTAAGTTTCTTTGAACGTTACCGTGATATAGGGTTGGAAGCACGTTTTCAAAAGGCACCTTTATTTCAGTGAAGGCAAATCCACCGCTGTAAAGCATCCCGACTCTGGTACCATCATTAAGTTGCATAAATACTGAAGGTCTTGTGACCTGCAGTAAAAGACCCGTAGTTAAGCCCTCATTTGTTCGGATAGTCGTTGGACAAGTATGTATAACAGGAATACCATAAGGTCTTGTGATGTTCACCATGCCGTTTTCTTCTGTGACATCGATTGTGATGATTAAGCCATCATGCTCAAAGAAAATCGCATCCTGCGAATTCGGAGAGCGGTAGAGCTGAACTTCAAAGCGTTCTACTTTCGTATCAAATATTTCTCCCAACTGAGTACAACCTCTTAACAGCTCTTCGCCATCAATTGTGATAAACTTAATAAACATAGGCAGGTTTTCAAACTCTTCAAGCGTGTTAACGTCTGTGTTAAGCTCATCCCATTCGTAGCTACGCATAAGAATGAATCTATCTTCATCAAGCATTCTTACAAATAGCACCGAGTAATCTCTTACTTCAGGAAACGGCAACGATCTAAAGTCGCCATATCTAGGTAAGTTTTCCCATGCTCTAAAGTTCCAATCAACTGGCACAATAGTAGCTATGCCATCAATGTCCACTGCAATGAAGATATCAAACTGTTCATCTAGTGGATCGTCTATCCCATGCACTTCATAGTGATATTCTTCATTCCAAGTTGACCAAATGAAATAAGGTAGCCTCTCTTCCAGTAAAAATAATGGTTCTTCATTAAAAGCTTGTGGATAGAAATGCAAAATTTCATCTATTAACTCATATTCGTCTGTGTTTGGATTAAGTTCAAAGATTTCCTCGTTCCAGTAAAGCTGTCCTGATACTTCTGTATTAAATTCAACATAAGTATGCTCTATTGGTCTGATTTCATCATAGTCTGTAAACACATAATATCTGCTATAATTAATGTCTTCTCTTGTATGCCGAGCCCATACTTGCCTACTTTTATCATCAGTCCACATTGCTGAATAAAAAACTGTCCTATTTGCATTTGCAAATGTGTGAAAACCTGTTCCAAAACTCATCTCCGGCTGCGCAAAGAAAAATAATGGTTCGATTAAAAGAGGCTCATTGCTTCTAACAAGATTAGGTAGCGTCCACATATACTCTACTGACATTTCATTGCGGTTTTCAAATACACGATTTCTATAGTTTTCTATGCTGGTGACAACTTCACCACCTGATTCTACTTCAAACCATGTAACTTCAGGGAAAAGCGAAAGATCAAATAGTGTGTTTATTGTTCCATAACGATAAACAGTTCTCTTATATAAAGTTACGCCAACTATTGTAAAACCGTCTGGTGTGTACTCTGCTTGAATTTCATAAGTATAAAAAATTGTAAAGTCGCCATCTTCTACGGAAAACTCAAGCTCATATATATTAGGTCTTCCTGTTGCTGTTAGCATGTTTGCTGTAGCCATTGCATCTACTACATTTGGAAATCTTTCAGTAACGATTGCAAGCTGCGTTCCGTCAGGCATAATCCGCTCTTCGACTCGCAATGCGTTTGTCCAAAGCGCATGATCTTCAAGCACTGTATCCATTGCTATTGGGTTTCCGTTAGTGTCAACGAAAAGCGGTGCGTCTACACCGTCAGGAAGTCTTCTATCCGATGCCGCAAAGATATCAAAAGTTATCCCATCTTGCGGACGTGCTTCAAATACCGGCACATTTAACATTCCGAATTCTGTGCGCTGCTCATTCCAGCCAACAATTGTATCCGCTGTTTTTAGTATTTCGATTTTACCTCTTACTGTGTGATTTCTTAGTTGAATCTCAATAAGAGGGTGGTCTGTTGCCGAAGCTCCCATTTGATCAACATAAAATCGATGTATCACAAATGGCAAGTTTCTCGAATCCACATGAAACTGTACAGGATTTCCATCAGCATCATAGATAGTAACGACATCGATAAAAGTGCCGTCATCATTAACAGGACGGCCTAAGCCATCGCCTCCATACTGACCTAAAAAGTAACCCGGCGGTGCTACAATCTCTTCAAGTTGCCATACGCCGTATGGCAAAGAAAACGGAAGCTTTATGCGTCCATTTGCACACGTCCAGAAGATGTAGCTTGTTGCACCTGATGGACTGACTTGGTTCGCTATATAGCGTCCAAAGTTTGGATCTCTATACCTCTGATCCGGCGGCGTGTTAATGTTACCCATATACCGGATTCTCACCGCTGTTTGATCGGATGGGACTCTGTTTCCGGTTTCGCTATCTACCTTCACAATTTCAATTTCGCCACGAATAACATAGTTGACTATGTCCCTGCTTAGAAGTTGTCCGTCATGAGATATATTAATGCCGGTATAAGTGAGAACAAAGCCTGGTCCTGAAGCTTCTACTTCTGTAAACTGATAATTTCCATATGGAATATCCAATATGCGAATCTGTCCAAACTGTGAAGTTCTGAAAGCAGATTCAGGTCCACTTCTTCCGTTCATAACAACGCCATTAGAAGCCAGCCTATAACTGTTCGCCCAAGGGTCGTAACCCGGCTCGCCCGGCTGTATTCTTACAGCTCTTACATATGGATGACCTTCCAAGCCGCCAGAAACTAATCTCATTGTGAATCTGGCACCTTCCATAGGAACTTTTGTAGATGGCACATCGCCCCATGGGTCAAAGTCTTTTTCGTAAGCTTTATTCACATGAAGATGCCCAAGCATGATACGGTTTGTGAATGTTGCAAAAGATGCAGGAATACGTCTTGTATTCATATTTCTGTTCCATCCAGTATCAGGAGGTTGAATTAAATACTCATATACTTCATGCCAGTCTCTTGATACGTACCAACATCCCGGAGTTGGTCCATCTTCTTCACAACTGCAGTTTAGACGAAACTGTCTGTCATTTCTCGCCTGAAAACGAATTGTAAACTCACGCTCGCCTGTTCCTGTGTTTGATTCAGCTTCTGACAGATAACCACGTGGCACTATCTCAACTATTCGTACATGTGCTGTTGCTTCCCAGTGAATGGATTGTGGTCTTTCTGCACCGTCATGATATACAATAGTTGGCGTCATTTCCGCAACATTAAAAATATGTATTGGTCTTGATTCTGCGTTTTGTCCGAAGTTATCAGCCCAAAAAACGTCTTCAAGTACACCGTTAATCCACACCTCAAATCCTGCTGCAAGAGTTCCATCACCGCGAGGAGTTGAATTGTCGCCATCTAAACCTCCGTAAGAACAAAGTTTACGCCCTTCAAATATGAAAGGCGGCGGTACAGGAAGTGGCGGTGTATCGTCATATGGTTCATGTGGCAAGAACGTTATCAAGGTTGATGTCCCGGGATTCGGTTCTGTCGATGGTGGCATTACGGTCTGATATCCTGAATTTCGCGGCTCTGCAAAACGCAAATTCCCGGAAGCCCAAATTTCTCTTGTTACAACTTCAAGCGCAAATCCAGACATAGCTTCTGTTGTATTTGGAATTGTTACTGTAATTACAGCACCATCAAAACCCTCGGTTGCACTTACACTTCCACCTCTTTCATCAAGCTCATGCACAGTGTTTTCTTGTATCATCCATTCATTAGTTGAAGAGGTTGTATTAACTTGGATTTGAAACGTTGCAGTAGTTTCTGTATATGTGTGATTTAAAACTACAAGCGATATCTGCGATTCGCTTATGACTCGATTGCTTGCTCTTGCCCTAAGTCCTAACCTGAAAAGTTCATATGAAAAGCGTAGCACCTCATTGTCCGCTAATGTTACAGCCCTTAGAGTTCCTGCTTGGAGCAGTCCGTCAGCTCTATAATGTAAACCTCCTGCATAGCTAACTGGATTTCCGAGCCAAGATATTCCTGCAATTTCATTCATAAAGGCTCTTACCGCATTTTGTGCGGCATAAGAAATCCGGTCATATGAGAGTCCTGCTTGTCTACCAAGCACGATGCGATTATTGATAATCGTATCAAGTCCAAAAATATCTCCGTCTGTTAGTGTATAACCGTTTCTAAGTGTCAATCCGCCTTGTGGCACTGGTTGCCTTGTTGTTTGATTAAATACCATGCTTCTTCTGTGCATGTCACCAGGAAAATCCGGATGTTCTTCCCATTTATACACATCTGAGATATCTAGCCACACATTTCTCGGTGGATGTGGTGAGCCATGCTCAAGGCAAAACGCCATCTGATCGATCATGTTTCCACCAGAAATCATAAGAACATTTGCTTCAAGCGGTACGCCTGTTGCAACACTTGCAAAAGAAGACCGATTTTGCACTGGTGTAATGTTTACAGCATCACCCGGTTGCAAAGTTAAAACATTACTGCCATCCGGTCTTGCGTATACCGCTGATGGCGGCACCATTACCGATGTCACGACAAGTACAAGCGCAATAAGCGAGCTTAATATTTTTCGTTTTGTCATTTCTCTTTCCTTCCTTAAAATTAAAAAAGCCAAGACATAGCTATATATCAAGGCTTGTGAGAGTATTGATTTTTTACTCCTTTCTTCGATTTATTTTGATATTTATATAAAAAAGAAGCCACTTCATTTTAGAAATAGCTTCTTTAGGATTGTTTCAACTATCCCAGAATTTCACTTTTAAAAAATACTAAAATACTTTGCTTTTTTTCTGACTTTGACGTATAATAAAGTTAAGTAGGGTATACCCTACTTAACTTATCAACAAGAAATGAGGTGTATATTATGATTTTCAATACTGCAAAAGTGATGTCAAAAGGTCAGATAACTTTACCTGTTGATATTCGCCGAAATATGCGTTTGTCCACAGGCGACCGTGTTGCGTTGATTTATGAAAACAACCGTGTCATTTTAATGAATCCTGCTATCTATGCTATGGAACAGTTGCAACAATCCGTATCAGGCGACTGGGAAGCAGCAGGAATAAATTCGCAGGAAGATTTAGAAAATCTCATGCGTGAAGTGCGCGATGAAGTCGAGGGTGAATATGAGAGTTCTAATTGACAGTAATGTTATTTTATCTGCCATTTACTCACCGAATAGCATTCCGCACCAAGCATACAAAAAAGCCGTAGATACGCCCTATCAAGGACTGATTTGTACGTTTTCAGTAGAAGAGTTACGTCGAGTTTTTAATCGAAAACTACCCCATCGCATTCCACACCTTGAGCGGTTTCTCGCCGAAACAATCTCTGTTGTGGAAATTGTTCCTATCCCATCAATCGCTCACGTTGATGAAGAAAAAATCCGAGACGTAAAAGACCGTCAAATTTTGAGAGCGGCGATAAGTGCGGGGGCAGAAATTTTACTAACTGGTGACAAAGATTTTTTAGAATCGGGGTTGCAAATTCCACGCATGATGACCGCCGCCGAATTTTTAGAGTTGCCATAAACACTTCCATATGCGTCCTTGCTTTATAAGTAGAAAATCGGGTTTGCGTTTTTCCACTAACAAAATTCAACACGCTTTTGCGTATATTTATAGTTCAAACAAATACGTGTAAATTTCAATGTATCTTTCCATAATTGGCGTTGCAACTGTTCCCTCCGGTAAAAAGCCAAACATTTGAGCTGTTAAAGCTGCATATCTGTCCGTAAGCGGTGTCCCATCAAAATCTACACCAGCACCAAATGCCATTATTACCCCAACACCTACAACGTTGTGTCTGCTAGCAAGCATATTTTCACGATGGCCTGGCGAATTGTAGAGATTCTGTACTATTATCTCTGCGTGAGGGGTTCTTGTCGGCCTGGTAAGGTTTTCACTAGTGAAATGATATGCGCCAAAAAGTATTTTAGGTATAGTTTCCCAGTGCCCATAAACAGGACTCACATGATCAAAGTAAAATAAGTCTTTCATCTCTTGACTCTTAAATCTAGCGGCAGCAGATAAAACTTCGCAAATTATGAGTGGGTGCACGCCATGTTGCTCTCGTTTAATATTTGTAAGTCTTACAACCTCACGTTCTAGTTCGCTTATTCCGCCACTATCAAGATAGTGGATTATCCAGCTTCCGAGATCACGCCATGAAATTGGCTCATTAGTTAACGTAATCGGCTGTGGATTAAGACGAACAAAAGGATTGGTGTTAATTAACACATTCGAGTTTACTGCATCCCAATGAACTTCATACCCTAATGCCTGTGCTACGAATCTTGCCGGAACGAGAGTACGTCCATCTTGTATAATCGGTGCTATATCCATTTGCTCTTTTACACCATCAATATAAATGTGAGTGCTTCCAACAGTTAGAGTCATAATATTACCCCACTTTGTGTATGCCGTAACAACCTGCGCTTCGCCATCCCACTCCACTTTCGCATCAAGTGCTTCAAAAATTGCTCGCATCGGCACTAAGGTTCTGCCTGATACGATTTGTGGTGGAACGTCAAATTCTATAGCAGTTCCATCAATAAGCACACGTATTTCTGAAGTATTTGCATAAGTTATACCTACAAGTGATGGTGACACAATCAGTGCCACAATTATTGTTAAGCATAACATTTTTCTTCTTATCATTTTATTTCTCACTTTCAGTTTCGTTTACAACATAGCAACTATAGCCATAGCCCAAAAGATTTTCTACACCATCAAAAACACAAATTATTTAAAACCCCTTTTCCACAACTATAACATTTTAATCTTGATTTAGCCATTAAATTTATATAAATAAAAAAGAGACTATCTTACATAAATTTAGTCTCTTGGAATTAGATTTATTTTGTTGTTTGGATTCGACCTTCATAAATTTTAGTGTTTTCGATAAACTTCTTTACGATGCGTAACTTTTACCGCCAAAATAATGCCCATGTCGTCTTGCAAATCGCAAATAATCCTATATTTTCCTATGTCGTATCGCCAAAAATCTTCCCAATCCCCAGTTAAAGGTCTACCAAACTTTCGAGGATTTGTACATTTGTCCAGATTTTTTTTCACCCAACTAAACAATATCTTAGCTTGAGCTTTGTCTATTTTGCTTAGTTCCTTCGCAGCTTTCTTGCTCCACGATACTCTATAAACCATATTACAGTCCTAATCTTTCTTCCATTTCTTCCATAGAAACAGTTTCGAGTGTCCCATTTTCTTTTTCTTTTTGGTACGCGTTCACGTCTTTCAAATCATCCCAAAGTTCCATTCGTTCTCTAACAGCATTAAGCATAATCTCTGAAAGACTTTCTCCATAGAAATCGGCAAAAGCCTTGATTTCCTCTAACTCTTCTTCTGCAATTCTAATATTTATACTTTTTGTTTTACTCATTTTTCAAACCCCCTCAATAATGTACATACAATGTATTTACATTATTGCATGGTTTATTTAACAAGTCAAGCAAAAAAATTGCCTTTTGGGTAAAAAATTACCCTTTGAGTCATTTTTCTTCGAAATTTATAAGCATTCTAAATTGCTTAAGAAATTCATCAAATAATATAAGCATTTCAGATCGTGGCTCAGGATATACAAGTGATAAAATGCCAATTGCAGCCAAAATCAAAAGTGAGATAATTGCAATCGTGCTGATTATTTTACCAATTGTCAAAAGAAGAAATTTTAATAAGAACTTCTTCTCTACTACAACAACATTTTCATTTGCAATCCCATGTTTTTCTTTGAGCTTTCTTTGTTCTTCTTGGCTCTCTTGTACTTGCAGATGCTCTTTTATAAAGCCATTTTTAAATTTCATCTATTTCGTCCCCTTTTAAACAACTTTCCAAATAACATATTTGCACCTTTTGCAGAATTCGCTACCTTTGATTGTGTTCCTATCGGCACTTCAAGTATTTGCTCATATACTTCACTTTGCATGTTTGTGCGGAACGGATCGGGCGTATAATTTGAAAAAAATGTATCTTTTGCTGCTTGAGCCATAAGGCTTCTAACCTCATTATGTTCATCTTCGGGAGAAAAAGAATAGATATACTTTGCACCTTTTTCATAGATCATCTGAAAAACTGGTTGCAAGTGCCTCAACTCATTTGGTTTAGTTCCTGCGCAAAGTATCCGAATATCTTTTTCTTGCCATGATATTTCTGCCCCTATTTCGTGTATGTTGCCGTAGTCATATATAAAATACTGATACGGCATTTTTAGCACCTTGCCGATTTCAGATGTTCTATAAAACATATCTATATCTGCATAAGTTATTTTTCCTAATTCATCGTTTTCTTCTACCCCATCATAGCTTCTAACCATTTCTTCAATGTAATTATGACCATTTGCCTCGATATAGCACGCTTTAAAGCCTCTATCCACAAGAAATTTTGTCATTCCAATTGCTTGGGTCGTCGTTCCAATGCGCCCCATACTGCCGATTACTGCAACTGTCGTCTTTAGCTTTTGCATAATGCCAGGCTCATTTGTGTGCCCCGTATCCTCTTCACCGCTGTTTAAGCTTTTTTTGTCTAAGTTTTTTTCAATTGCCCAGCCTTTAAAGTTGAAATCTTGCGGGTAATCATCTATATAACCATGAATCAAAAATAGCTCATCCAGCTCTAAAAACGCATACACGCCTGCTCCCACAAGTGCCGGTATTAGCTCTTTATCACTTTTATCTTCTACGAGAGCTATAATTTTTACATTCTTCTCCTTTGCCTTTTGCGCTAAAGCAAGGCTCTTTTTTATGGAAAGCAACGTGTTCACAATTACAAAGTCAATTTTTTCATAGTTTAAAATATCGGATATAATATCAATATCCGAATCACTGTCTATAATGTTAATTCCTTTGAGCTTATTAATCTGCAACTCAATATCTGAGTTTCCTATTGCAAGCAATAGCTTAATATTTCCCATAGTGTATGCGCCTCCTTGCTAAGCGTTTATCGCTCTGTAATCAGTGGGAGCGGGTTTTGCCACACGCCATTCACAATGGTTTCAAAATGTAAATGCGGTCCTGTTGAACGCCCTGTTGAACCAACAAGTCCTATTACAGTTCCTCTCGCTACTGTATCTCCAGTTCTTACATTCTTTGCTGATAGATGAAAATATCTTGTTACCCATGTGAATCCATCAATTTCATGTCTAAGTGTCACAAAGTTTCCGGCGGAATTGCAAAAGCCTGTTGATCTAACTACGCCTGCTTCTACAGCTATCACAGGCGTTCCTGTAGGCGCTGCAATGTCAATTCCGTAATGAAAACGGTAAACATTATCAATCGGATGCCATCTGCGACCAAATGGACTTGTCACATTGCTTCCAATTGGTATGTCCGGAAGTGGCCAGGCAAACATTCCTCCTCCACCAGCAGCAATGAAATCCGGAACATCACCACCAAACATTGCTGTAAGAATGCCCTCTAACAAAAGCATACCTATCCATTCTTCCTGATAAATGTCGAAGTTATGTTCTTCCATTACTGTATCTAACAGCTTGCTGTATACAATAAACGTCCATGGACGTGGCTGCGAAAAGCCCGAAATAGCATCTAACACCTTATCGACCCCAACATTTGTGCCGGTTAAACTGAAAAACGCCTTAATTGACTGTGGCGTGCTAAGAGTTCCACTTCTCACAAGTATCCAGTAACCCCCACCTCCATAATCATCTGGAGGAATCCACTGCCACTGCTCATAGTCAATCATCATAAATTCCATTGCCGATACGAAAGGGTTTACATCATCTAGCTCATTATCAAACCTTACAGTATCAAAAGCCAGTAGTTCTTGCCAGCTCATGCCTATCATTTCTGCAGCTCGTTTGTAGTCTTGCACAAGCGATTCCGATGCCGAAGTTAGCATCCCACCAAACAATGTCAATACAATTAATGCAGGAAGTAAAAATGACAACATCAAAACTGCACAGCCAATCTTTATTTTAAATTTAAGTTTACTCATTACATTATTCTTCACTTTCTGTTTTACGTATTTGCGTTGGCTTAATATTTAATTTCATTGCATCATTTGACGGTGCTTCTTTTAGCTTTCTATGCACTTGTGCATACGTCATTCTTTCTTCGGTTCCTTTGAACGATTTAATTTTTTCTTCGCCATATTTCTTTGAAAGTTCTGAGTAAAATTGTTCTCCTGTTTCTTCACCAAAACTATGCCTAAAGTAATCGAGCCCAGATCTCTCCGGTCTCTTACCGCTGTTTCGCTGCTCTTCCTTTGAAGTTCCTCGCGCCTGCGAGAGAGCTTCTGAATTTGCACTAGATTCACGCATGATTGCTTCTGGTCTTTGCAAAGGTGTTTCGTGTATGCGCTTTGGCGCCCGAGCTAACTCATCAGGATTACCACCAGAAGCCTCTACATTGCGTACAATATTTGCTGTTTTTGAAATATCTCTTGTATCAAAATCACCAGCGCCAAGTGTTCTAATGGCGTCTGTTCGTTTTACAAAGTCCGAATGCTCAACTTCTTTACCTGTTCTAACTGCTCTTTCTTCAGATTGCCTTTTCGACAACTGATAGTTGCGTTCAAGTATTTCAACCGCCTTTTTAAAGTGCTCCGTGTTAACTTGAGTTTGAGCGTAAAGACTTCTCAGCTCCTGTTCCACATTTTGAGATTGTGGCACTTGCTGTGCAATATTAAAATTACCTTGATATTGTGCTGAATACATACCTGAAGACACTCCTGCAGGAGTAATTGGATGAAACCCAAATTTTCTCCTAAGCTCATCATCACTTTTCGCTGTAACCCCTGCATAAGTTTTACCGTAATCTTCAATTTTTCGTTTGCTAGTTCGTAATGCAGTTATTGAATTGAAATCACTATTCATAATGCGCGATCCGCTTTCTCTTATGTTTTCCGCTTTGAAGTTAGCAAATAAGTTAAGTATCTCTTGACGCTTTATAACTGCAATAACAATCATTGAAATCATTATAAGCAGTGACGGCAAAAGTCCTAATGCTTCACCAAGTCCATGGATGAAATCCATAATAACAAACATTATTGCTAAAAAGAAAACTAATAGAAGTTGCACAGATGAGGCTGCAAGTATTTTAAGTGCCCACCTCTTTAAAAGCTCCAATCCAAAAGTCGGAATCAATGCTAAAAGAAATACGAAAGCCCCAATAAATAGTAAAAATAACACGAAGAATTGGTATCCTATAATCAAAAGACATATTCCAGCAACTATTATGCTCAAAATCAATTGAAATATCAGAAATATGAACGCTAACGCTATCCTTGCAAGCTGTTCTGATGATGCGCTAGAAAAAAGAGCTCCGCCTGCGAGTTCGTTAATCAAATCTTGCCTTGCGCCACTGTTTGGTGCTAGTGTTAAAATGCTGCTCTCATGTTGCTCTGCTACTGCAATGCTTCCGAAATTCAATAGTTGCCACGGCCTATGAACAGTAACATCCCAAACGAGTGATGCCGCCATCTCTGAAGCGGCAGCAGCGTCAACGGTGTTACCCGCTGCTGCGTGAGGCGCCTGAAGTACAACTGCTGAAAGTTCTGATACTACTTGATTGACAGTACCGGCAATCTGCATTGGAAACGCATAAAAAGCAAACGCTAATGCTAAAATTAACACTAGTTGCAGTAGTCCTGTAATCACCTGTGCTTGCCTTCTTTGCACAAGCCGTATCATAAAGAAAAGCCCACATATAGAAATTAAAACGACTGCAAATGTGTCAAATACAATTGTTCTCATGCCTGAAAAAAATGGCGTTAAAACTGCTTCGAGCAGTTCAAAAATATTCAGCTCAAGAGTAAACACAACAAAGCTAATCGTTATTTTCCCAATGAACAACATAATTGTGAATAGCAAGTCTGCAAGTCCAAAGAAAACTATGCCCAATGGATTTCTGAAAAAGCTCGAATCTTCGACATCCAATGCATAGTTATTATGATTTCCAATATTGCCCGGCATCCCATCAAGGTTTTCGAAAAACTCAGATGCATATGCCACTTGTGTAAAGCTCATGACTATAAACACCATTAACGTGCATATTATAATTTTTTTCATGAGTAACCACCTTTACGCCTGATTCGGCGTAGTGTTAAATGCATGTGCGATATGTTCATAAACTGCATCAAACTTCAATTTCCCAACCCTACCGTCTAAATCTTGAAACAGGCATGTTCCAGATGGCAGTGTTGCTACCATATGTACATTGTCATCTGTAATTTCTAAATCCAGAAAATCAAGCACCCTTTCAATTTCTTCACGAACAGTAGCTTTAAAACAAAACTTATACGTGATTGCTGCTTTAATTCCATCGCCTTTCAAATCAGTTACCGAGTGACCAATGAAAATAACTCCGGCATTGAGAGATCTGCCAAGCCTTGCTAGTCCGTTATAAAGCTTCGCACCTTGCTGTGTTGTACTGAGCGCCCAACTTTCATCAAATAGCACTAGCTTGAAAATTGACTTATCAGCATGAGCAAATTGCATCGCAAAAGATGCAATAGGAAGCATTAGTACAGTTGATATTGTCTCTTCCTGCGTGTAGTCTTCTTTTGGTGTAGATGGGTCCGGCATTGTAATGTTTTGAATTTGAATAATGTTTATTCTGTTATCAAATGAAAGGCCTTCCTCATAACCTTTTCCAAATAGTAATGTTGCCATACCGGCTTCTTGCAAAAGTTCTATTCTGCGTCCCAAGTTTTTTGCAATATGGCGCAAATCATCTTCTTCAGGAAATGCAAATAAAACATCAACTAATTTACTCATGCATGGTTTTTCAAGTTCTTTGATGTTTTTCATTGCAACAAGAAGCGCTGTATACTCCGCATCCTTTGGACTGATTTTGAAAAGCTCTGAAATAATGTTAATTGCAAGTTCACTTGCCGCATTTATATCGTCTTTATATATAAGAAACGGGTCAAGTTTGCCTCGATCGCCTTCTCCGGGCATAAGCGTAGTAATGCTGATATGCTCTGCAAGTTCGGGTAGATTGTCCTTCCAATGGGAGCGTTCTCCTTTTGGATCAATAATTAGTGCAGAAGAACCAAATATTGAATGAAGATATAAGACCAAGTTTGCATTAAACGATTTCCCTCCGCCTAACGTTCCTAAAAATGCCGCTGATGCGGATCTATTTAAAAGAGGCGCTCTTGCCATATTTAGAAATACCATCTTTTCTAAAATGCCTGTTGTCCCGATAAAGAAATTCTTCGAACCTAAAGGATCACCAAGTAATCTTGTAGCCGGAAACATTGAGCCTGCAACTGTTGCAGGTGGCAATTTCATAATATAGTCAGTCATATACCTTCCTGCACCAGGAATAAACTCCATAAACAGCTTGAACTGGTCAGCCATAGGCCATTCCACCATGAAGTTCAAATCTTCATATTGCTCACGAATAAACTTTACGTCTTGTAGCAATGCTTTTTCATTTTCAGATGCAAGGCAAATTGCAATCGTAACATGTGTTAGTGGATCTCTGCTTTGCTTAAGCTCTGCTTCAAGTTCCTCAGCACTTTGCTGTGCTTCGAGTAAATCGTCAGGCACTTTATCATTTTGGGCTACATGCTCCACCTGAGAATCAATTTCACGTTTTTTACCAGATAGCTTCCTTAGCGATTCTCTATGCTCTATAGTTGTTATATGCAAACACACTTCTGTGACGATAGGATAGTCTTGTAAGATTAATAGCCATTCACCACCGGGAAATACGAGCATATCCGGAATACCTGTCAGCACAAGAAATGCTTGATATGACACCTTATTATCCGAGTTTGTTATCTTGATGAACTTACTTCCAGGTTCTATTAAGCTTTCTGTTAATGTCAAAATATCTTTTTCATGTGGCCTTACCGCTTTTTCCCCATCTTTTAAAATCGTTTCTTTACCCGGAGTCCAGACCTCGCCATTTTTTGATTTTCTTAACGATATATTCTGACTCAATCCTCTTTTAAACATTCTGCGTATGAGCCACTGTGTTGTTTCTGATGTACATTTTATCATTCGCAGTCTTTTATTTTGCTCATTGTAATATGCGTCTGAAAGCTCGTCACATGCTTTAATCTCGCTTTCAAAGATTTCTTTATACTCTGTATCAAATAACTCATTTAAAGTTCGTAATGGCTTTTTAAATAGGCTTTCTATTATCGTTCCTGCTTCCTTTTTATTCTGAAGCTTAACGCATATATAAATGTTATAATCGCTAACCATGCCATCGTGTTTTAATTTTGCTTCAAGAAACGCTTGCGTACCTGACGCATGGGCTTTGGCTACTTCATATAACTTGTCATTTCGGTTTAGCCCTTCAATTAGCGAGGTGTAATGTGCCGGAATATCTTGCGCTACAGGAATTATTAGTATTTTTGCTTCGATACCTACGTTTGAAATGAAGCGTGCAATTGTGTTTAATCTCATTATCTTTTTATCTGCAGAAAGAAAGTCATAATTAAATCCAACAATTTGAAACATCGCCCAACAGTCTTTTGTCTTTTTATTAAAAATCAAATTGTCTTCATAGTATTTAATTGGGAAATCATACATTTTTCTTTTTTTCTCCTTTCTTTCTAATCGCAGCTTCCGTTGCATTAACTATAGCCAGATCACGATACGATACGCTTTTGAATTTGCCTTTTTTATATCGCTGTCCAGCTTGAAATCTGCTTATTTGTTTTGGTAACATAAGATACTTTATATATCCAACTAAAAACATGTGTGGTAGTTTGCCATCAAACTTTTTTTTGGTTAAGAATTTCATAAGCAGATAAGGAAAAGCAAAATATCTTAGCAAAAACGGAATCACAGAAGTCCCCGGTATTATGCTAGAAACTATAGCCATAATTGCAATCCCAATTCCGAAATAAACAAGTTCTCCTGGATTAATTGGCACAATAAGCCGTATATTTTCTATTGAATAGATTTTCTTTTCATAGTTCCACACACGTGGATATGTGCGTAAATAAATCATATCTCGTTCCATGTTATTTGCCTCGTATAAGTAAGCATTATTGAATTATTCCAAAGAGCTGTTCTCCAACCCAAACCATACGCTGCGGATTTTGAATTAAAAATAGAATAATTCCCGCAAGTATGAAAAATATAAGTGCCGGTATCCAAGCCCTTATCATTAAAATTTTTAGAAGCACTAATGCAGCCCCTACAAGTGCAATCCAAAATATCTGTTCCATTACCCATGTTCCTACTCTTTCTCCAAAGTTAGGCCCAACAGCAAATGCTAAAGATGTTGACATTGCGAAAATGATCGCAGTTACAACTACTATTGTGAATATCCTTACTTTTAGGTGGGTTTCCATGTTTTCACAAACAACGCGTTCACTTCCTTTGCGATTATTTGCTGTATTTATTTTGATTAAATTTCTCATTTCATTTCTCCTTTGATTTTTTACATACGTGTTCTCATGCTATTTATATGATGGCGCCCGTCCGTTCTTACTGCAGTAAGAAAAAACCGCTGTTCCATAGGCTGCCCGCCTCCATCCACTATTTGAATCCTTGCATCGATAACATATGCACCTGTTAGCTCATCATAATATGCAAAAATATCGATTATTCGATTAAAGTTAACTACTCCCGACATTCCGCGCCCATATGTTTCGCGAAATTCTCTGGTTGTAAAATGAACAAGTTCGACTTGATTGCCCATGTAGTATGCCCTAAGAAAGCTTTCTAAAAAGGCACTTATTGTTGCAAGTTCCGCTCGCTCTACTGCCGTGCCAAAGTATCTTGTTTGTCTTGAAATATCGGCTCGTTTAATAGGCGGTATAATCTTTGGCAACTCATCGACTACAAACCTCCCATCCATTTCAGCAAGTGGCACTCGAATTACAAGCTCTTCGATTGTAACTTTATCTGCATATTCGCCTGAGGCCGTGTATTTCACTATCGTTATTACATCCACATCAAACAAATTGTCTCTCAAGTGATTGATATTTATCGCACTTGCATTTAACACCTCCGCACTGATTCCCGCTGTTGGTTCCCTTATATCTAAAGCGTTAACAAGGAATCTCGACACACGTTCTAAGTAGTCGGAATTGCTTCTCCCTGTAAACGTGTAAAATTCCCTCACAAAGTTCTCAGAAAACGCCTTCGCATTTAATGAAAGTGCTGTTCTTGTATCTATAATTGCAAGTTGATTATTAATAAGCGCTCTCTGATGCGCAATATCATTTCCGAAAGCGATGCTAAACACACCTCGTGCGAAAATAAATAGCACCATCACCCAAAGAATTATCCTGCTAGCCTTTCTAAGACCGTCTGTTTTGATTTTTTCCATATTTCCTCCCTAAAATCCTTTGTATCCAAAGCTATTGTCGTCTTCAGGCGTTTCATAAGCTCCAGCCAAAGTTTCGTTATCTTCTTCCTGGTTTTCAACTTCTTCTAATATGTGTTCGGTATTTTGGTCAGTTTTAGTAGCCTCTACCTTGTGAATTAGCATTCCGCCTATTTGATAATTACCTTTCTTAATGAAGTCATCTTTAAAGTTATATGCTTGAAACTCATAAGTGTCTGCTCCAATTGAGTATAAAAACCTTCCTAAAATTTCTCCTAAGTCAGCGGCTTTTGTGTTGCCCAAAACCATTTCTGATGCTTGCGTATCTATCATTCTTCCAGATATTCGAATTGGTAAATTATTTTTTATTTGACCCACAATTACTTTCGCATCAGGACGTTGCGTAGCAAGAAGCATATTAATGCCAGGTCCTCTTGCTAATCTTGCAAGTGACGATAGCTCTTTTTCAATTTCGTAGTATATTGCAGCATCAGCTTTTGCAAGTCCTGTTTTATCAAGCATTTCTGAAATTTCATCGCAAACAATTACAATTCTGCATAGTTGGTCGTCCGGAAATTTCTTATTATATTCCGTCAAGTTTTTAACTCCAGCCGCTTTAAATTCTGCGAGTCTAAGTTTCATCTCTCTTGTAAGTTCTTTTAAAATTTCAAGCGCACTAGCTCTATCAATAATTACCTCTCCAAAATCTTCAAAATCTGCTAGCTCAACACCGCCTTTAAAGTCAATTAAATAAGGCACTGCACCTTTTTTTATAAACTGCCAAGCCATGCACCGCAGCACCACAGATTTTCCAGAGCCTGTAACACCTGCAATTAACGCATGTGGGTACTTGTCAAAGTTAAAATGCACCTCGTCAAGAAGTGACTGCCCAACTGTGATTTCAAAATCTTTTTCTCGTATAAATTTGTTATTCCATTCCAGGTTTTCTGGTATGCCTTCACTTGTAGGAATAGCATGAACATGCATAATTTGCTTAGTTTTCAAATCCTGTTCGAATTTCACTATATTGCAATCAAGTGCGGCTTCAATGTCATTTTTCTTAACTCTCCACTCAATTAGTTTGAGACCTGGTGCTTTAAACGCATAAACTGTTTTTTTTCCATCAGTCGTTTTCTTTAAAAGTTGTGGATATGTGCCAGCTTTATTACAAAACTTGATTTGCGCAAACATTTCATCAAACTCGCCTGCTTCTTGCTTTTTACTAGTTCCAAAGATGAATAGCAGTAATATCGGCAAAACCAAACATGCAGGAATTAAAATTCTTAGCATATGGAATCCTTCATGGGGAACAAGCATATTTATAAGCATCTCTCTGAAATAAAAAATCACTCCACAAATTAGAGTGATGATTACAAATACAATAAGCAAAAGCAAGTTGTCTTTAATGGCGATTATCCCATTTTTTATACCAGTAAAAAATGTTATTATTGCACTACCTATCTGGTCTTCAGTTGTTTTGTTCACTTTTCCTCCTCTTCTTCGCTCCATTCCTTTCCTAAATATGCATTTGTTGTCTTTGGACTTTCATGCCCAAGCTGTTTTTGAACTTCACGACGTGCACTTCGCCGAGATTCCCCGGTTCCCCGCTGATTTCGAAATCTCTCCCGGGAATTTATTCTCCTCAGATCATGTGTAGGGATCCCAAGCGCTGTTGCTTTCTTTTTTAGATAACTACTCGAATAGAATACTTTTTCGGCTTCAGCAAAAGGCTCTAAATGCATCTGTAATCGTCGAAACAGCCACTCGTCATGGTTTACATCTACTGCCCTTGCTTTTCCGCCTTTACCGTTTCTTACAAGCACTCTGATTTCATTGTTTTCATCAAAAATAATATCTTCTCTTGATAGTGATGCAATTTCGCTAATTCTTAATCCTGACTTATGTTGTAACCTGAGTGCGAGCTTCAAACGCTCATTATTCAATCTATTTATTTTCTTCAAGTAGGTAGCCTCATTCATCTTTATCTCAATGCCTATTGAAGGAAGTTTGTGTTTTTGTCTTAGCTCAAGAAGTTTTGTGCCAAATAAAATAGATTTCGGTGCATCAAGAACATCTCGTTCATATTTTTTTACTGCAGAAATGTATTTTTCTCCTTGTTTTGAACCCTTGCATATTTCATCTATCGCTTTAGCTACATCTTCAGTACCTACAGTTTTTTTATTTATTGCATCGAGACATGCCATATAATATGTTTTGGTTTCTTCAGTAATTTTATTGTTTTTAACTTGCACAGAAAGTTTTTGATTAAATAAATCAATGTCAAATATGTTTGCCATTTTTTTCACCCCATAACCGCCCAACCAATAAATGCACAAAATACGCCTGCAAATATTTTTTCTGCAAGTCCGCCTGTCCTAATTGATAAAAAGTTTATCCTGCGTTTGCTAAGGGGCCAAAACCACATGATACCACCTGGTGTTAGGGAGTCTAAAATGAGATGTGATAACGCTCCCAATGAAATCGCCATTGCAATATTTGAAGAAGGCACGCCCGGTACGAGCATCCCCGCTGTAATGTAAACAGTTGCATTCAATATAACTATAAACACTGGCGTATGTAAAAATCCTCTATGTTTGAAAAAAATAGAGACAATTCGTGATATAATCCCTGTCGCTAAATTTGAATTTGATATTTTGGAGCGAGTATGGTCAATATCCGGTAGAAGCGATCCCACTACTGCACCACCTGCAATATATGCCATCGCAATAGGCTCTGATGCATTAGTTGCCTGGATCAATACCATACCTGCAACAGCTCCGCCAAGCGTGTGTGTAACAAATGTCATTGTTTTTCTCCTCTTTATTAAATCTCATTTCCCCATGCGTCCCATCCATTAAATCGCTCACGTGCAAAGAGCTCAATTCGTGGTGAATATGATACTGCTTCAATCATCTGACGCATTTTATCTGGCTTCCGACTATGTTCTTGCTTAGGCGCAATAAATCCCGTCGCCCCTTGCATACGTTTTCCATTGATTTTTTTATATGGCAATATGCTAAGTGACCCAAACAAACAGTGTTCTGTCATTCCTCTATAATATTGCCCAAGTCCAATCGAGCCTTCCTTCATCCAAGTAATCATCGTTATATAACGAAAACCCCATGCTTCCATTACTGCTAATCCGTCTTTTAAAAAATTGTTTGTAACCCACAAATATAAATGACAGCCCGTTTTGTCTGCCAAGTTTTTGACCGGCATTGCAATAATCTCTTTTGTTTTCATTAGTGAATAATGCTTGTCTGCACCTCGCTTAATTTTTCCGCCGCCAGCTTCCCACCATGGCGGATCTGCATAGATTGTTTTATATAGTCCTTTACCTTCAAACATATAAATTTCTCCGTTTCACTTTTTGGGGTTTTATCTTTTTAATCTTTTTGCTATTTCATAAATCACCGGCACTGTAACAGCGTTTCCTGCCTGTTTGTAGAGTTGGCTGTCCGAGTTTACCGCTTGTGCTTTGTAAAAAAGTTCATCTGGAAAGCCTTGCAGCCTGAAACATTCGAGTGGTGTTAGTTTTCTAATTCTCATTCCATCACCTTTTTCATCCTTAACCTTTCTGCATTTTGCGGCTTCTTTAATCCCAACTTTTAAGCCATTTCGATTAGCTCTTAATGCAGGCGAAAAACAATCATACTCACGAACGCCATCAAAGCATTGTGTGTCGTCAAATACTATTACACCGTGCCTGTCTTGTGCCGTTAATGTGAACATTTCCTCGCCGTCTGTCTTAAATCGTCTGCCGTTTTGTCTCTTTTTTTCTCTATCTGGAGTTATTATCGGAATCGCTATTTTCTTCGGACTCTTATAATCAGTCGCCTTTAGTGACCCCATAATTCCTTTATGGCTATATATATTTTTATTTTCATCTTGCGTGCCGTTTTCTCTGTAGCTTATATTCCCAATCACGTTAATTTTTCTTTGTGCGCTAACAGCCTGTCCACAGCTGACTGCGATAGGAAATACTTTGGGTCTACATTCGCCTCTAAGATGTCCGATAATAAATATGCGCTCTCTGTTTTGAGGGACATAGGCTTTGCTGTTAAGCACCTGCCACTGTGCATCATACCCACACTCCCAAAGAGTGCGGAGGATTGTTCCGAAAGTCCTTCCTCCATCGTCTGAAAGCAGTCCCGTGACGTTCTCAGCGAAAAGGTATTTAGGCTGCCTGACTTTAGCAAGCCGCATGACTTCAAAAAAGAGAGTTCCTCTAGTGTCGTTGATGCCACCTCGCTTTCCAGCAATCGAAAAACTCTGGCATGGAAATCCAAAAGTGTAACCGTTTGCTTCCGGCAAATCCTTTGGGTCAATTCGAGTAATGTCATTTGCATAGTATTCTCCTTCAGTATTGTACATAGCCATGTATGATTTAACTGCGAATTTGTCGATTTCAACAAACCCAACGCATTCATGTCCTGCTTGTTCCATGCCCAAACGAAATCCACCTATCCCTGCGAAAAAATCAATAAACTTCATTTCTGTCTTCCTTGTTAATCTTATTTTAAAATATCCATTAAAACCTTTAGCCCACAGGATAGCTCTGCTTTTCAAGCCATCCTGTTGACTAAAAGATGAAAAAGGAGTCTGTGCCGTGATTAGCAGCACATAACCACTGACACTTTTAATGTATCAGCAATATCTACTGCTAAATTAACGCTACTCCCATTTTAAGCTTTTTAGAAGCTCATGTTTTTGAATGTCAATCGAAATAACTTTCACAGATTTATTGTTTATCCTTTGAACATTTGTAAACTTATCGTCTCTTGCAATAATTAACTGCAGAGTTCGAAATATTCTCAGGATGTCATTAACCCTTATGCCAGTTAGCTGTGCTTCAAGATGCCTGCGAAAATCTTCTGCCCTAAAATTGTATATATTATTAGATTGAGTAATAACATATATTCTCTTATCATTATTTCCTATTCTTATATTTATCAATTCATCAACTACTTTTATATATAGCTTAAATATATATACCGCATCATATTCCATTTCAGCCTCTACTTTCATTCATATACGCAAAACACATTACCCATATAATAGTTCATATAACTCTTATATACCGTTACCGGTAACTATTTGTTGCTATATTGTTCATATCTCAACTGTTTTTTTCATGTTTTAGGGGGTAACATTAGACTGATGAGTTGATTTTAATGTTACCCCCTAAATAAATAGTTTTAGATGCATGTTACTGCAATTTTTCGATATAGCTTTCTAACGCCGAGTTCATAAATTCTTCGAAATCACTTTCAGAGATTTTACCAAGCACGTCTTCATCTAGTTCTTTGAAGCGTTTCTTAAAGTAATTAAATGTTGACTGATATGGCTTCGCAATTTTCTGTATTGCTTCTTTTTCTTTAGGCGTTTTGCCAGAAAGTACTTCCTTTATCTCTACATCAGTCATGACTGCAAATTTATCTTGATGTTCTGTACGCAAAACATTTATTATATTTTGTGCAGATGTATTAACCACTATTCCTTCCGTATCAATAATGGCATTTATTCTGCTTTGCAACTTTTCATCAAGAAACGCAATCTCATAGCCTACATAAAGAGGAATAATCTCGCCATCAATTTTTTCAAGTAGCTCTGGAACTAAATCAAGTAGTTTTATATAGCGTGTAACCATTGTTCCCGAAACGCCGTATATATTTCCTACAATATCTCGACTCTTGACTTGTATTCGAGGCGAACACCAATCGTCAAGATTATCCGAATTAACTTGTGTTCGAGCCGAACCCCCTTCATCAAAATTTTCCGAATCAACTTGTGTTCGAGCTGAACCCGTGATTTCTGGGGCTTCGGTTTGAGCTAAACCAGTACATTCTCCTAGATCGCTACGATATCCCTGTCTTTTAAGAATCTCCATATGCTTTTTAAAAACTTTCGCTTTTTCACTAATTAAAACTTTCTTTCGACGGTGATAGTTCGTGTACATCACAATTAATTCTGCAGTATCATCATCTGTGTTGTTTTCATTGCATGGTACAGTTCTTAGTCCTGCCAACAGTGCAGCTTTTCTTCTATGCCTTCCAGCCAAGACTTCATATCGTCCATTTTCTTTTTTGCGAATAATTAGTGGCTGTAAAACACCCACTTCTTTTATGGAATCTGAAAGCTTCCTTAGCTCATCTTCGCTGTATTCTGAAAAAGGGTCTTCACCTGCATAATCATCAAGAAGTGCAAGCGGTATCATTTTATAATCTTCACTACTTGCATTTTGAGCTTCTGCTGTGTTAGAAAAAAGCTTCTCTAGTGGGTTTGGTTCTTTTGCCGATTGCTCAGGCGGTGCAAGCATGTTTTTCATAAGCTCAGCTTTTCCCATTTTAAATCACTCCCATCTCTAATATTTCACTTGTGAGGTTGCGATATTCTTCTGCAATTTTAGAGTTGCTTTTGTATTCGAAAATGCTTTGCCCTTTCCTACTTGCACTTGCTGCATCAGTGCTTTGGCTAATTTTTGTTTCAAACAAATTTATATTATTTTCTGCACAAATGTTCACCGCATCTTTTAATGTTTCTTTTGCCTCATTTAGTCTGTCGTCATACATAGTCATAAAGATTCCCAAGATTTTTAAATTCTTATTTGTTTTCAAACGTACCACGTCTAATGAGTTTTTTAATAGCGAGAAACCATTTAGGTCTAAATATTGTGCTTTTACCGGGACAATAATTTGATCTGCTGCAGTAAATGCATTAATCGCTAATGGTCCTAATGACGGTAAACAGTCAATTAAAATGTAATCGTAATTATTTTTAATAACACTAAGTATCTCCGTAAGGATATATTCTCTCGACGTGGCAGTTACAATAGCACTGTCAATTACCGAAAGTGCAATGTTTGCAGGAATCAAATCAATTCCTTTCTCTTTGATAATTAATTCGTTCATATATTCTGCATCAAGCGGATCTAGCCGGATGCTTGCTGCAAATACATCCGCTATTGTATTTTCGAGCTTTTCCGGTATTATACCCATGCTTCTTGTCAAATGACCTTGCGGATCCATGTCTATCGCCGCCACCCGCTTCCCCGCTGCTGCCATCGCTGTCGCGATATTTAAGGTAGAGGTTGTCTTCGCAACGCCGCCTTTTTGATTTGCAAATGCAATTATTATTCCCATCTTCTTTTCTCCTCTCATAGTCAATTTAAAATAGTGTGGTTTATATAAACAAAAAAACGACTATATTTTTTCAATACAATCGCTTTCATGTTTAAAACTAATTTTTATTATATAAAAAACGGCTAGATTTTCTCTTGCACTGTCCCGACAAGTGTAAAATAGTCGGTTTTTGCCGGTTTTTTGCTTTAAGTCAAAGTTGGTTCAAAATTTTAATAAATATCTTCCATGATTTCTCGCACTTTAGCATTTTCAACATTTATTACATGTACATATATATCAAGCGTTGTTTTTATACTTGAGTGCCCAAGTAATTCAGAAATAATTTTCACATCTGCATCCTTTTCAAACAAGCGACTTGCGTATGTATGACGCAAAATATGTGTTCCTTTTGCTTCTATGTTAGCCTCCGCATATATATTATTTACCATTGTGTAAATAGTTTTTAGTGATATAGGAGTATTGCCGGTCGTGCTAAAAATATAATTGCTTGGGCGTTTTCCGTCATACCCTTGCACACTTTTTGCTTGTGCAATCGCTTGTACTGCATGTTTATTTAGAGGCAGTACACGGTTTGAACCTTTTGTTTTTGTGCTTTGCTGCTCTACAGCATGTTTTACTCCATCTTTGTCTTTTTGATAAACAATGCTTTTATCAATGTTCACGGTTTTACTGTTTTCATCATAGTCTGCATAGGTCAAGGCTTGCGCCTCCCCTAACCGCGTACCAGTATTCAGCATAAAAACAAATAGGCACGCCATAGAATGGATATACTTGCCACTTTTATACTTTCGATTACATGCCTGTATAAATCGCTCTACTTCTTCAGGTTTTAGAATTTCCACCTTTTGACTACTCTTTACTGCTTCTTTTTTTGGTTCGCGAACTTTATACATTGGAGAATTTGTAATGATTTTTTCTGCAACTGCAAAATCAAAACTCTCATTCAACGCATCATATATTTTTTTTAGTGAAGAATAAGACAGCTCTTTTTTTGTGCGTGTATTTTTCACTTTTGACATCACTTCTTTTTCAATTATCTCTGCTGTGATATATTCAACGTTGTAAAATCCAATTTTAGGTTCGATGTGTGTGTTTATTGTATTTTCTACACGCTCATACGACTGGCTTTTGATATTATCGCTCTTCTTAAAATTCAACCATCTTGCAAGTAATTCTGAATATGTTATTTTTTTGAAATTAGACTTTCCGCTTGAATGTGCTTTTTTTATCTCGTTTAGTTTATCTTTTGCACCTTTTTCTGTTCGGCTCTCTTTCATAATTAATTTACCATTAATTATTATCTGTGCTCTCCAACGACCATCTTTCATTTGCCACACAGTTCCATCGCCTTTTGTTGCTCGATTTTTATCCATTTCACGCCACCCATTTGCAAAAACCCATCTGTATAACCCATCTGTATCCCATCTCTATTATACAGGGTTTTCTCCCTTTGTCAAGGGCGATTCAGTTTTATAGCGCAAATTAAAAAACCTCCAAAAGCTTTGTTTTTCAAACTTTCAGAGGTTTATTTTTTGGAGGCGACACCCGGATTTGAACCGGGGAATAAAGGTTTTGCAGACCTCTGC
>JGI20163J26743_11538521_pt1 | contig 35418 bp, 29 predicted proteins | sample TergutCu122P1_FD_26743 | JGI IMG/M metagenome (IMG submission 26743) | reverse complement strand
AAAACTTCTGTGTCCACTGCCCCCAACATTTCCAACACATTATCATAAGTTAGAGTTTCTCCCAAACATGACGCAATACACTGCTCTAGTAAACTTAAAGCATCACGCATAGATCCATCAGCCATTCTGGCAATGTGGGAGATAGCCTTTTCCTCAACATGAATATCCTCTTTATCCATTAACTCTTTAATTTGCAACACAGTTGTTTCAATACTCATACGGCGAAACTCATACTGCTGGCATCTAGAGAGAATTGTTACAGGGATTTTTTGTTTTTCTGTTGTTGCTAAAATGAAAATAACATATTCTGGTGGTTCTTCCAAGGTTTTTAATAGAGCATTAAAAGCCCCTGTAGACAACATATGAACTTCATCAATAATATATACCTTATAGCGTCCATCTGTAGGTCTATAAGCTACTTCTTCACGGATTTCTCGGATATTATCCACACCATTATTTGATGCAGCATCTATTTCAATAACATTTAGAGATGCACCTCTTTGAATAACTAGGCAAGACTCACAACTTCCACAAGGCTCTCCACTTATAGGATTTATACAATTTGCAGCTTGAGCAAAAATCTTTGCTACTGAAGTCTTACCTGTCCCTCTTGTTCCACACAAAAGATAAGCATGACCAATTCGCTCAGCTTTAATCTGATTTTGTAATGTGGTAACAATATGTTCCTGCCCTTTTATTTCTGAAAATCTAGCTGGGCGGTACTTTCGATAAAGGGATGTGTAGCTCATAGGTGACCTCGCTCTGTATATAGATAGGCGGCATAGCCACTATCTGGTTATTATGTGCACAGAGCAATAATGTGTGTTATCACCTGAACATGCTTACGCGGAAGTAAATTCCGCTACAGCACAGGTGATATTGCTCTGGCACGCGGATAGGTGGTATAGCCACTATCCGGTTACCTTGCCAATACTTCTATGTTGTCTTCTGTAACTAAAACCATATGCTCTATCTGAGCTGAAAGTTTTCCATCTTTTGTGTAAACTGTCCAGTTATTATCTTTGTCAACAACAAAATCTTTAGTGCCTTCGTTTATCATTGGTTCAATAGTAAATATCATGCCAGGCACCAATAGCATTTCGCTACCTTTAGGAGTAACATAACTGACAAAGGGATCTTCGTGGAATTCCAAGCCTATTCCATGGCCACCAATATCTGACACCACAGAATAACCACTGTTTTTTGCGTGAGTGTTTATGGCATGGGCTATATCTCCTAAATATCCCCAAGGTTTTGCTTCAGCCAGTCCCAGTTCAACACATTCCTCAGTAATTCTAATTAAGCGCTTAGCGTTTTCGGGGACTTTGCCTATCTTAAACATTCTAGAAGCGTCTGAGAAAAAACCATTTAAATTTGTCGCTACATCGACATTTACAATATCACCTTCTTGCAAAATACGATTTTCATCAGGGATTCCGTGACATACTTCATTGTTTACAGACACACAGACACTTTTAGGGTATCCATCATAATTTAAGGGAGCTGGGATGCCACCACCTTTAGTAGTAACTTCATGGACTATCTTGTTTATCTCTTCTGTACTTATACCAGCTCCTATTTTTTCTGCCACTTTATCCAATACTTTAGTGTTTAAAGCGGCACTTTTTTTAATCATTTCAATTTGCTTAGGAGACTTTAGTAGTTTTAGACTTGGTACTATATCCCCTTTCAAACTATGTAACTTCACTTTATTTTCAATGGGAATGTGGCATTTTTTATACTTTCGCCCACTTCCACACCAACAGGGTTCGTTTCTTTCCATTACCTGCCCCATAAATTTAGGGCTATCGAAAAATTCAATCATTAGTTATTCCTTCTACAAACATGTTTATTGTAAAAGTTCCACCTTTCATTCTGCTTTTATTGTTCAATTTCATGTATAAATAGACCAGTTCGAAGTTTAGGTTCAAACCATGTCGACTTTGGAGGCATCAGCATATTTGCATCAGCAACTGCAAACATCTCATCTATAGATGTGGGGTACATGACAAAAGTAACACCACCACTTTTATCAGCCAGCTCTTTTATGTATTCAACGTCTTTGATACCGCCTATGTATAAAATTCTAATATTTGTTTTAGGATTATCGATACCTAATATTGGCTCTAGTATTTTGTCATGTAATGTAGACACATCTAAAACAGCCACAGGGTCTTTGGAAGTACATACATTTTTTTCTTTTAGCAAATACCATTTATTTGCTAAATACATAGCGATTTCTCCCTTTTCCTTAGGCTCTATATTCTTCGTATCTGCCTTGGAAATATAAAAGTCTTTTTCCAATAACTTTAAAAATTCATCTGGCTTATAACCATTTAGGTCCATAACCACTCGGTTGCATTCCAAAATTTTCAACTCATCTTGGGCAAAGAATACTGATAAGAAATAGTTAAACTCCTCTTCTCCTGTATAATCCAGCTTTTCTTTTCTTCTTTTTAAGCCAACCTTTACAGCTGAGGCTGTCCTATGATGTCCATCAGCAATATAAATGCTATCTATCTTTTTGAATGCCTCTGTTATGAGCTGAATCTTATCCACATCATCTATTTTCCACACTTGGTGTCTTACTCCATCGTCAGAATAAAAGTCACACTCTGCTGTTGTTTTCTTAACCTCTTCAATAACCATGGATATCTTTGCAACCTTGCGATACGCCATAAAGATAGGGCCTGTTTGAGCCGAGCAAATATCTATATGGTTGATTCGATCAAGCTCCTTGTCTTCTCTTGTTTCCTCATGTTTTTTGATAATGCCACTTTGATAATCATCAATGGAAGCACAGCCAACGATTCCATTTTGAGTATTACCATTCATGGTTAAAGCATAGAGATAATACATGGGTTTATCATCTTGGATAAATGTGCCATCTTCGACCATCTCCTTAATTGTATCTCTAGCTTTTTCGTACACAGGGCGAGAATACATATCAACATCTTCCGGAAACTGAGTTTCTGCTCTGTCTATCCTCAAAAAGCTCATTGGATTTTTCTCCACCGCTTCTCTCGCACCATACCGATCAAAAACGTCAAATGGTAACGCTGCTATGGACGCAGCCATATCTGGTCTTGGTCTAATTCCTTTAAAAGTTTTAATGATTGCCATGTATCCTCCTTTGTAAAATGAACATAGATTTTGATATTATCTCCAAAATTGATTATTAAAGTCTTCTTCATTGGCCGATTTCAACACAATAGCCGAATAAGCCCCTACACTAATTACAATCTCCCCATTATGAATATAGGTTTTTTCTATTTCCCCTGTATAACCCCCTTGGTAACTATACATTAAACGCTTCATAACGCCTTTCATAGGCAACCCTGCAATCCAAACAGGAATAACTAACTCTTTATGTTGGTCCACATTATTTAGTGCAACAATATATTGTTCTTTTTTATTGAAACGAGCATAAGACACCGCTCCACTACCGTAGGTTAGTATTTTAGTTGAGCCTACTTTAAGAGCTTCGCTTTCCCCTCGTATTTTTATCATGATTTTATGAAAATCTATTAAATCATGGTTTTCTCTTCCCCAGGGATAGGTTCTGCGGTTGTCGGGATCAGTAAACCCACATAATCCTGCTTCATCTCCATAATAAACTGTAGGAGCGCCAACCCAGGTCATTTGAAAAACTACTCCCTCTCGCATAATGGAATGGCTTACACCCTCTTCTGCTGCATAGTGACCCAAGTCACCTACACGACCGATTTTTTGGTTTGTTCTGGTTAAAAACCGAGAATGATCGTGATTTGATAGTTGGTTCATAGCCACCTGTAATGATGGAGTGGTCATCATTGCCATGCCACGGGTAATAGATTTAACAAAGGCTTCGGCATTTCCCTTCAAATCATCTCGTCTACTGTCACTGTGCTTATCCACACCAGTTAAAAACCAAGAAATGGGCTCCATAAAAGCATCATAATTCATAATAGTGTCCCACTCATCGCCTTGTAACCAATCAGTGGAATCTCCATAATGCTCCGCCACAATTAAAGCATCTTCCTTTGTTGATTTTACTTCTTTTCTAAACATCTTCCAGAATTTATGATTATATTCCTTACTATGCCCCAAATCAGCTGCAACATCCAATCGCCATCCATCAACATCTAGTCCAGGTAACAACCACTTTTTGGCAATGTGAAAAATATGTTTTCTTAGATATGGCGAGCTTTCGTAATTTAGCTTTGGCAATGTATTGTGGCCCCACCAACCATCGTAACTATCATTATAGGGCCAATCTTCATCTTCTTCTTTGTGGAAGCGAAAGAAATTCCTAAACTCACTGTCAGCACATATGTAAGCACCTTTTTTATAATTACCAAACTCCTCATATATGCGCTCACGATCCATCCACTTGTTAAATGAACCGCAATGATTAAACACCCCATCTATAATAACCTTCATGCCTCTTTTGTGCATTTCAAAAACCAACTGGCCAAAAAGCTCATTACTGGCTCTTAAATTATCATAATCACCTGTGCGGTTTTGATATTTCGTGGCTTTTAGGTTATTATCTGCTCCTTCTGAAAGAACCTCTCCCCCATCTTTAACAATAACTCCAAAATGAGGGTCAATAAAATCATAATCTTGAGTATCATACTTATGATTTGATGGCGATACAAAAAGCGGGTTAAAATAAATTCCTTGGATTCCTAAGTCTTGAAGGTAGTCTAATTTCTTTAGTACCCCAGCCAAGTCACCTCCATAAAATCGTCTTACATCCATGGCTGCTGGCAATTCGTACCAATCCTTTACCTTCTTACAAGGTTCACCAATGTATATGTATTCGTTATCTTCTACGTCATTAGAGGGGTCACCATTATAAAATCTATCAACAAAAATCTGATACATTACAGCGCCTTTAGCCCAATCAGGAGTAGAAAACCCTGGGCTAATTCGAAACTGATAATAATCTTCAATCTCCCTTGATGCTCCTAATTGATTGTAGTAAACCCACTCATCACCTTTGTGCACACTAAAGTAATAGCGTAGTATGGAAGAATTTGTTTTTAATTCTGCTTGATAGTAGTCAAATAGATCTGTAGACTCTATCTTTTCCATCTTATGATTCTTTTCAGAAGTAACAACCGTAACATAATCCACATCATCTTTGGCTGTTCTAAAGCGTATTTTAATCCACTGATTTTCACTTGGCTCTGGAGGGATTACATAATCACCAGTCCCATCACTAAACAGTGCGTCAATATTCATAATTCCTCGGGCAATGAAACAGGGGTGTAAATGCCCTTCCTCCTCAATTCTTGGTTACAAACCGTTAATCTGTAAATAAGGCTTCAAATTCAGTTCTAGTTATTTTTTCTTTGTCTAAAAGTAATGCAGCGCAAGCTTCCAAAACACTTTCATACTCATTTAATATTTTCTTAGCCTTATCATAACAATCATCAATGATTGCTTTTATCTCATCATCAATGCAGGTTGCAATCTTTTCTCCATAACCCCTTGTTGGCTTACCAAAATCCCGGCCAATAAACACTTCATTGCTGTCATCATCATAATTAATAAGGCCTAATTTGTCAGACATACCAAACTTGGTTATCATGGCTTTAGCAATGGCTGTAGCCTTTTTGATATCTTGAGATGCGCCAGTGGTAATGTCGTCAAAGACTTTTTCCTCAGCTGCTCTTCCAGCCAATGAAACCGTGATTTGTTGGAGCATCTGTCCCTTTGTATCAAACATGTTGTCTTCTTCAGGCACTGACATTGTGTAACCGCCAGCTCCACCTGTAGGAATAATAGAAACCGAATCAACAGGCCCTACATCAGGCAAAACATGGAACAAAATTGCATGTCCTGCTTCGTGATAAGCAGTAATTTTTCTTTCCTTTTCGGAAACAACTCGGCTTTTCTTTTCTGTTCCAATGCCAACTTTTACAAAGGCATGACGGATATCCGATTGAGTAAGAAATACCCGGTTAGACTTAGCCGCCAAAATAGCCGCCTCATTTAACAAATTCTCTAAATCTGCTCCTGTAAATCCAGGTGTAGTTTGGGCTATTTGCTTTAAATCCACATCGTCACCAAGGGGTTTGTTTCTGGCATGAACCTTTAAAATATCTTCTCTTCCAGCCACATCAGGCCGACCTACTACTACATTTCTATCAAAACGCCCTGGTCTTAAAATAGCAGGGTCTAATATATCCCGGCGATTAGTGGCTGCTAATACAATAATTCCTTCATTAACTCCAAAACCATCCATCTCTACCAATAACTGATTAAGAGTCTGCTCTCTTTCGTCATGGCCGCCGCCAAGACCGCTGCCTCGCCTTCTAGCAACAGCATCGATTTCATCAATAAACACTATACAGGGAGAATTTTTCTTAGCGTCTAGAAATAAATCTCTAACTCTAGAAGCACCAACTCCAACAAACATTTCCACAAAATCAGATCCAGAGATACTAAAGAAAGGTACCCCTGCTTCTCCTGCTACTGCTTTGGCAAGTAGGGTTTTCCCTGTTCCAGGAGGCCCCTCTAATAGAACTCCTTTGGGAATTCTTGCTCCAACATCCACATACTTTTTAGAATCTTTCAAAAAGTCTACTATTTCTTCTAAATCTGCTTTTTCTTCTACTAACCCTGCCACATCGGCAAACTTAACATTTACATCTTTCATATTGCTAAGTTTAGCTCGATTTTTACCGAAATTCAGCGCCTTATTATTAGCTCCATTTGCTTGGCGATTAATAAAAATGAAAATAGCAGCCATAGCAATAACGGCAATCATAACCGGTATTATTATCATGAACATTCTATTATCTTCAGGGACATTTGACATTTGATAATCAATTCCCTTTAAAACTAAAATCTCCTGAGCATCAGAAACATCAGAAACAACCACTGTTTTAGTGGTTTCGTCTTTTAATGTAATTCTAACTACTCCAGTAGGTACCGCCCTGTTTTGAGTAATAAAGGCTTCAGCCACGTTGTCATTTTCTAATTCTGCTTGGAATTCTCTAAATGTAATTGACTGACTTGCATTCATTAGATTATTCATAAAAAACATGGCCCCTAAGATAAGAAGCACAAATATAAATAACCCTAGGCTGCTGCTTCCTCTTTGTCTATTTGTATCCAAAATCCATATCCTCCAATATTAAAGTAGCGCCTTGGCGCTTTTACTCTACCACACCTACGAATGGTAAATTACGATATTTTTGAGCAAAATCCAATCCATAACCAACTACAAACTCGTCTGGAATTGAAAACCCAATATAATCAACTGCTACATCAATTTCTCTTCTATCAGGCTTATCAAGTAATGTACACAGTTTTAAACTTTTTGGATTTCTATGTTGTAAAACATCCAGTAGGTAATGCAGAGTTCTTCCTGTATCAATTATATCTTCAACAATAAGAACTTCTTTATCTTCAATAGCGTCATCTAAGTCTTTGGCAATACGTACTATACCACTTGATTCTGTAGCGTCGCCATAACTACTCAAACACATGAAATCGATGGTCACAGGAACAGTAATACTTTTAGCTAAATCACACATAAAAAACGCTCCGCCTCGTAAAATACAAATAAGGTGTAGTTCTTTACCTGCATAATCTTCACTTATTTTCTTCCCTAACTCTGTAACTCTTTCTTTAAGTTCAACTTCACTAATCATAGTTCTTATTGAATTTGCCATTTAAAAATCCTCCACAATTCTCATTTCCAAAATATTTTTTGTCTTTTCGGTGATTTCATAACCACAACTCATTCGATGACCTAAGATCCAAACAATCTCTGAATCATCTGCCACTAATGGTATCTCATCCCTTTTGTAAGAAGGAATCTTTTCATTTATAAAATAAGACTTTAGCTTTTGCCTATGTCCCTTTTTATCAATAACAATAAAATCCCCTGGCTCTCTTGTTCTAACTGATAGACCACCTTTGATTATATCATAATCCATGGATTTCGTATAGACAAAATAGGGCTGTCCATCTAAAGAATCCTCCTTGTAATGGCAGCTTTTTCCTGAAAAACCACGGTCCATGGCTAATTCAAGAGGTGAGGTCGAAGCTTCTGTATCGATTATTGTACAATCCACCTTTAGCTTCATTTCTGGTATTAAAGTAATCCCAGGAATATTTAGCTTATACTTTTCCTTACTCTGGGTCTCTTCTTCTCTTGTTTCTATAGTCTCATTTTCTATAATCTTATTTTCTACTGTCTTATTTGCTACTGTCTCATTTGCTACAATGTTTTCTTTTGTGGCTTTTTCTCTATCTGATTTAGCTAGTGCTTTGGTTTTGTCATTTTCATCAGTTTTAAAGATTTTAACACCTTCATATTCCCGTCTGGCTATTAGGCCGTGGGGCAGATCTACCTTGCGACTAACTTGCTTTTTAATTAAGTCAATTACACTATCCACATGAATTGCTCCAATATTTTTTTCTTGGGCCGCCACATCCCCCAAGATTTTTTTAATAACAAGTTTTTGGATTAATTTTGGATACTTTGAAAACTCTTCTTCCTTTACAAGCCCCCAGATAATACTCCCCTTCAACTCACTTCCCATAAGGGTATGATTCCCTAAAACATCTGGTTTCGATGTATCCAAGCTTGAAGTGTTTGTGTCAGATGTTTTTATGTCTACACATTTATCAAATGCTTCTTTTGTGCACTCACTCATAAATTCATCAACTTCTGCTAAGTGAGCAATAGTATTGCTAATGTTGTTAACTGCTCTAGAATTTATATCCACCAGACTTGGAATAGTAACTTCTCTAACTCGGTTTCTGGTAAAATCAATATTTTCATTGGTTTCATCTTTTTGAAAATTAATATTGTTACTCTTAAGTAAATCCTTCACCTCTTTTTTGGTCATACATAAAAGGGGCCTAATATAATTACCCCAAACAGGCTTGATGCCTGTCAAGCCTTTAAGGCCTGTCCCTCTAGCCAAATTCATAAGTAAGGTCTCAACACTATCATCTAAGTGGTGCCCAAGAGCAATTTTATCACCTTTTTCATTTAACAAAACTTCTTCAAAGCGCATACGGCGAATTTCACGGCCAGCTTCTTCAATGGACATTTTGTTGTTTTTAGCAAAATCTTTTACATTCTCTTTATATATCAAACAAGGAATATTTAACTCTTGGCATACATCTTTAACAAAGTCTTCATCTCTTTTTGCTGTTTCTCTTAATTCATGATTAATGTGAACCGCTTTCAGTGACAAATTGATTTTTTCACTTAATTTATTCAAAACAAAAAGCAGGCATATCGAGTCAGAGCCTCCCGATACACCTATGATGATTTTGTCGTGTTCACGAATCATATTATGTTTTTTGATGAAATGTTCAATATTCTTTGTTTCCATACTACTCAACTGATTGAAAAATAATAACTCCTGGCTCTGCTAAGCCTAAGATTTCTTCGGCCACACCACGCACATAATCGTCTGTGCCTACAAAACTTTCAAAATCCTCAATCTCTAGTGCACGTTGTTCCTCCAGGCGAATTTGTTGCATAATTTCTTCTTCCTGCTGCCTTAGAAAATCGTTTCTCTCCCTTAAGGAAATGGACTGAAATCCCAAAACACATATTAAAAGCAGAAGCACACTAGTAATAATAATCTTGCTTCTTCTATGGTTATTAGCTCTTCGCACCCTCTTACGTGTTCTATTAACAACAGCTCCCCTGGTAGCTTCATGCGGTGCACCTCTAGGTTTTCTAGCTGCACTTCCCATATTAAATTTTCCTCCCCTTTTAATTATTGTAACTCCATCCCCGATTTACCTTATTTTAGCGTGTTTCCTCTAACTTTTCAAGGTTTTTTTAAATATACTTAAACAAATCTTTAGCATCTTCCTTTTTTGTAGTGTCTTCTAGCCTTAAAACTTCGATTTTAACATCTCTAGTTCCAAACTTAATTTCAATAACATCGCCAGGCTTTACCTTAACTGAAGCCTTAGCCACATTACCATTAACCAAGACCCGGCCACCATCACAAGCCTCGTTTGCAACGGTTCTTCGTTTAATAACTCTGGATACTTTCAAAAATTTATCTAAGCGCATTTCGCCTCCCTCAAACCCTCGTGTGCATATCTTCATCATTAAATTCTGACAAAGTCAGAATTTAGCGCCGCGACCCGTCACTTCAGTGACAATTTCAATTAGCGAAGCGTGCGCATCCCAGTGGAACGCTTTTTACTTGAAAGATAATTCCAGAGGAATTTTCTTTCAAGTAAAAAGAGCATGTACGACTATCCAGCCATAGATGCTCTTAAGCTTTTATTTCAATTTCGCAAATAGTGATAAAACTTACTATGCGTTAACAGCTTCTTTTAATGCCTTACCTGCTTTGAATTTTGGTGCTTTGCAAGCTGCGATTTCAATTGGTTGCTTTGTTTGTGGGTTTAAGCCTTTACGAGCAGCTCTTTCACTAACCTCAAAAGTTCCAAAACCAACTAATTGTACTTTTTTGCTTTGCTTAAGCTGGCATGTTACAACATCAACAAATGCCTTTAGTGCCTTTTCTGCATCTTTCTTTGAAATTTCTGCATTTTCTGCGATTGCTGCTACTAAATCAGTCTTATTCATGGACATTTCCTCCTACTATTTGTGTTGAACAATATTATTATTTTTTTATTTTAGAAGCTAACCTTTAGCAAGGTTTCTATAAAGCCTACATGTAAAGTTATAACCCTTCTGAAATGTTTTGTCAAGCAAGTATTGAAAAATAGTGAAAATTAACGTAATTCAAGGCGTTTTAGGGTGTTATCTAGCTCAGAGGCAAACTTCGATGCCTTCTCTTTAGCTTCTTCCATTGACTTACCTATTAAGCCATAATAGAATTTTATTTTAGGCTCCGTGCCTGATGGCCTTACACAAACCCAGGCATTATCACTAAGTTCAAAATACAGTGCATCTGACTTTGGCAATCCTGTTTCACTTTCTTCATGGGTATTCATGTCTTTAATTATTCCAGTTAGATAGTCTCTAACCCTTTGTAATTTTAATCCAGCAAAATTGGAAGGTGGATTTGCCCTAAGAGTATTTAACGTATCTTTAATCTTAGCCAACCCTTCAATACCTTTTAATTCAATGGCTTCTACATCATCTAGGTGGAAACCACATCTTTCGTATATATCCAACATTCCATCCCAAAGTGTCATGTTCTTTGTTTTATAGTAAGCCGCAGCTTCACTAAGAGCCATAGTTGCTGAAACTGCATCTTTATCTCTGGCATAGGTTCCTATTAGGCAACCATAACTTTCTTCAAAGCCAAACAAGTACTCACCTTTTCCAGAAACTTCAGACTCTAGGATTTTCTGCCCTATATATTTGAAACCTGTTAATACCTCAATTAAATCAACATTATAATATTTTGCAATATCATCTGCCAAATTAGTGGAAACTATTGTTTTAATCAAAAATCCATCCTCTGGCAAACCTTCTAATACCTTCCTTTGTCCAATTATATAATCAGCTAAAAGACAGCCTGACATATTGCCTGTTAAGGTACGATAAACTCCATTTTTGTCCTTTACTCGTACCCCCAATCGATCCGCATCAGGATCTGTGGCAAAAATTAAATCTGCATCAACTTCTTTTGCTAGCTTAAGCCCTAATTCAAAGACCTCATCTGCCTCAGGGTTAGGGTAAGAAACTGTTGAAAATTCACCATCTGGAAGCTCTTGTTCTTTAACGACATACACATTTTCAAAACCGATATCTCGTAAAATTCTACGCACAGGTATATTCCCTGCACCGTGTAAGGGACTGAAAACAATTTTTATATCATCTCCCACTTCATTAATTGCTTCAGGGCGAAGTACCAGCTTTTTTAATTCCTCGTTATAGGTATCATCAATCTCCTTGCCAACAAACACCAAAAGCCCCTGCTTTATGGCTACTTCTTTTGACATGGTCTTAAGGGTTGTATAGTCTTTAATAGCGGCAACTTCCTCCATAATACCCAAATCATGAGGAGGGGTAATTTGAGCTCCATCTTCCCAATAAACTTTATATCCATTGTATTCTGGTGGATTATGGCTGGCGGTAATGTTAATACCTGCACAGCACTTTAAATACCTTACAGCAAAGGAAAGTACAGGAGTGGGGCGTAGAGAATCAAACATATATGCCTTAATTCCATTTGCTCCTAAGCAAAGAGCTGCTTCCATAGCAAACTCTGGAGAAAACCTTCGGGAATCATAAGCAATTGCTACACTTCTTTTTTCCTCAGGACAATTATTGATATACCTAGCCAAGCCTTGGGTAGCTTTTCTAATTGTGTAAAAATTCATTCGGTTAGTTCCTGCACCGATAATACCTCTTAATCCAGCAGTCCCAAACTCCAAGTCTTTATAAAAGCGTTCCTTAATTTCCATTTCATCATTTTCAATTAGTTTCAGTTCAGCTTTTGTTTTCTCGTCAAAATATGGATTGTTTAACCATTCTTTATATTTGTCATTATAACTCATTAATTTACTCCTATCATTTACTTCTTTTTCTTGTAAAGCACACACTCACAAGGCCCTTGCACTACTTGTTGGTAAGCTTTCACTCCCTTTGTGAACCTCTTAGCAGAGCCTTTGACCCCTACTAAGACAAGCAAGTTACCCACCCCTTAGTGCAGCCCACTTGAAGTCGGGAATTGCTTGTTAATGCTCAGTCTTTGGCTACACAGGACTATCACCGTGTAACTTTCTATTTACATATATTATCAGGCGATTTTTTTCGTTTAAGTCTGGATAATCAATTACAAGCTGTAATAGTTCCTCTAGCATTTCTCCCATGGCTTCCCCTGGTTTCATCCCCACATCAATTAAATCTTGTCCAGATACCGCCAAGTCCCGAAGAGAAAAGCACTGTCTCTCTCGTAAAATTTTGTGGAATATATCACGTATCCTGACAATCTCTTCTAGTTTCTTGCGACGTTGATGGGAGCTTTGAGCTTTAATATCCGCTATTCTTACTGCCAGATATAAAGGAAACAGATCTTCTCCTATTTTGTGTAGCCCTCGTCGGACACTTCTTGGGGTGGAAATTAATCTATGGTTATGAAAAAGGACCAGCTTAGTTACCTTCTTAATTGTGTCCTTATCGAATTTTAGTCGCTCCATAACTTCTTTTGCAATTTCAGCACTTACTTTTTCATGACTGATAAAACTATCCACACCCTTTTCATCGGTAGTCCTGGTTTGAGGTTTCCCCATATCATGAAATAACATGGTAAGACGAAGTACTTTATCATTTTTTATGGCTTTCATTGCATTAATGGTGTGAAACAGCACATCATAATGATGGTGGGGATTATTTTGACTTACCCCTGCCATTGCATCCCATTCTGGTAGGATTTGGCCAGTTATACCTAGTAAGTAGGCTTCTTGAATTCTCTCTGGATGATCAGATACCAGTATTTTTACCAGTTCCGCCTGGATTCGTTCTGCACTTATTTTTTTCAGTGTTGGAGATAAAGCCATAATAGCTTTAGCAGTGTTCTCCTCAACTTTAAAATTCAATTGGGCTGAAAATCTGATTGCCCTTAATATACGCAGTGCATCTTCTTTAAAGCGCTCCGCTGGCTCACCTACACAGCGGACAAGATGATGATTTAAATCCTTCATGCCTCCTGTTACATCTACTAGACGTGACTCGTCGTTATAAGCCATTGCGTTTATGGTGAAATCTCGCCTTTTTAAATCTTCTTCTATTTTACTAGTGTAGGTTACTTTTTTAGGATGGCGGCCATTTTCATAAACTCCGTCAATACGATAAGTAGTAACTTCATATGCTTGGTTGCCAAATAAAACTGTCACCGTACCATGTTCGATTCCTGTGTCAATTGTGTGACGAAATAGCCTCTTGACAGCCTCAGGCGGAGCCGATGTGGTTATATCCCAATCCTCAGGTTCTTTGGCTAAAATAGCATCCCGGACACAGCCCCCTACGGCAAAGGCTTCATAACCATGGAGCTTTAAATTATTAATTATAAAACTTACTCTTCCAGGTAATTCTATTTTCATAATTCATTGGGCAAGGAAACACGGTATTTCAATGCCGTGAAGAATTGCCTTTCCCCTTTCTTAAGTATGTAATGCTAGTTAACCCTAATTCAAAAAGTCATACCCACCGCCTACGCTACAATTAGAGGCGCGGGACTTGCTTTGATTATTAATTTACAGTAAACAGTTATGAACAGTTCGTGGGAAGGGTATTACATCACGAATATTTGACATACCTGTAAGGTACATAACACAGCGTTCAAAACCTAGGCCAAAGCCTGCGTGTTTGGTGGAGCCATACTTTCTAAGATCAAGATAGAATTCATAATCTTCTACATTCAAATCCATCTCCTTAATACGTTCCAACAACTTGTCATAATCGTCTTCCCTTTGGCTACCACCAATAATTTCACCAATTCCTGCAACTAAACAATCCATAGCAGCAACTGTTTTGCCATCGTCATTTTGCTTCATGTAAAAAGCCTTAATGTCCTTGGGGTAGTCTGTGACAAACACAGGTAACTTATAAACTTCTTCTGTTAAGTAGCGCTCATGCTCCGTTTGTAAGTCACACCCCCAATAGGCTTTATATTCAAATTTATCGTTGTTTTTTTCTAATATTTTAACCGCATCTGTATATGTCACTCTAGCAAACTTAGAATTCACAACATGGTTCAATCTATCTATTAATCCCTTATTTACAAATGAGTTTAAAAAGTTCATTTCTTCTGGAGCATTTTCCAAAACATATGTGATAATATATTTAAGCATATCTTCTGCTAAATCCATGTTATCCTCTAGATCAGCAAAAGCAATTTCTGGTTCAATCATCCAAAACTCTGCGGCATGTCTAGTTGTGTTAGAGTTTTCAGATCTAAAGGTTGGCCCAAATGTGTATACGTCACGGAATGCTTGGGCAAATGTTTCCAAGTTTAACTGCCCACTTACTGTAAGGTGAGTTTCCTTGTCAAAGAAATCTTGTGAGTAGTCTACATTTCCTTTCTCATCTTTTGGCATATCATCTAAGTTTAAGGTGGTAACCTTAAACATCTCTCCAGCACCTTCGCAATCACTTCCAGTAATAATGGGGGTGTGGACATAGATAAATCCCCTATCCTGGAAAAACTTGTGAATAGCAAAAGAAATCAATGAGCGTATTTTGAACACTGCTTGGAAAGTATTAGTTCTTGGACGTAGATGAGATATAGTTCGCAAATACTCAAAACTATGGCGTTTTTTTTGCAATGGGTAATCAGGGGCTGATGCTCCCTCTATCTCTACCTCTGTTGCCTGAATTTCAAAAGGTTGTTTTGCATCTGGCGTAGCAGTAACTACTCCTTTTACAATAATAGCCGCTCCTACATTTTGCTTGGATATTTCCTCAAAATTAGATAATGTATCATGATAAACAGCCTGAATAGGCTCGAAAAAACTTCCATCATTTATTACAATGAATCCAAAGGCTTTTGACCCTCTGATACTACGAATCCATCCTCCAATGGTAACTGTCTTGTCATAAAACTCTTCTGGTTTTTTGAATATCTCTTTCACTGTAGTCATTTTCATAATTGGCGCTCCCTTTTCTAATTCTATCACTTTCTATCATTTATGTACTCTACATTATAGCAATGATATCCTTGTGTTGTAAACTTGATTTTCCTATTTATAGATGATATGCTATAATTCCTGTATAAAAACACAGTTTCGGGAGGGAAAATATGCGGTGTCCACGTTGTAAAAGCACAAACATTCAAGTAATAGGACAGGACAGAAAATATTCTGGTTGTTTAGGTTGCCTTGGCTTCCTTATCTGGGGTTGGATAGGATGGCTACTAGGCCTTATTGGCAGAAAAGGAAAATATGACTGCCTTTGTAGAGATTGTGGCAGGCGATTCAAAAGAGCATAGAAGAATAACGTGAGTTCGAGACCTTCCTCACGATAAACAAAACTAAAGGAGATTTATTAAAAATGAAACAAAGAAGTTTAAAAGTGCTTTTTGTAGCACAAACAGCAATTATTGCTGCTATTTATGTTGTTATCACTGTACTATTCTCGTATATATCTTTTGGTGTTTTCCAGGTTCGTATTTCCGAAGCATTAACCTTACTACCGGTATTAACACCTGCTGCCATACCAGGGCTTTTTATAGGTGCTTTCTTAGGTAATATTCTTGGCACCGGAAATGTGATAGATATGGTTTTTGGGAGTTTGGCTACCCTAATTGCTGCAATCCTTACGTATCGAATCCGTAATAAAAGTAGGTGGCTAGCCCCTCTTCCACCCATTCTTGTAAATGCATTAATAATACCCTTTGTAATCCGCTATGGCTACGGCATTCTTGTTCCAATTCCTATTTTGATGTTAACAGTTGGTGCTGGTCAAGTTATTGCCTGTGGAGTTTTAGGGCAGCTTTTATTAAAGGCTTTAGAGAAGCATAAGAACTACATAAATTTTGGATATTTCGAACCTAAGTAAAATCATTCACAGTTATATACACCGCGGTTGTATGGTACCCTAAAGGGCATAGACACCGATTTGCACTTGAGAAGGTACTAGAGATTATAGGAGGCTGTTATGTGTAAAAATATACACCACAATAAAACCAATCCTTCATTCCACGGCAGTGATATTGAGAAAATCGCTGCTTACTTCCACATTCCCATGAATTCTATTGCTAATTTCGGCGCCAATGTTAATCCTCTAGGCATCTCTGAGAAAGTTAAATCGGCATTAGCTGATAATCTGAATGTGTTATCGACCTACCCAGACCGTGATTATTCCTCACTTCGTCAGGTAATGGGAAACTATTGCCAGGTGGATCCTAAACACATTATGGTAGGGAACGGGACCTCAGAGTTAATTGCTCTTCTAATCGAACAATCTTTTCCAAAGAAAACCTTAATTTTAGGGCCAACATATTCAGAGTACGAAAGAGAGTTGTCTTTTTCCACAAGTACTGTTGAATATTATAATCTAGAGCCTGAGGGCAATTTCATTTTCAACCTTGATGATTTAGTTGATAAACTTTCAAATAATTATGACTTGCTGATTATTTGCAATCCCAATAATCCTACATCCACTTTTATCCACAACAAAGTCATAAGCGAGATTTTAACCGCCTGTAAAAAACACAACACTTTCGTTATGATTGATGAAACCTATGTAGAGTTTGTTCCAGATTATGAAAACCTTTCTTCCATGTCTTTAATAGACGATTTTGACAATTTCATGGTCCTTAGAGGTGTTTCAAAATTCTTTGCTGCACCTGGTATCCGTCTTGGATATGGAGTAACTAGTAATGCCATACTACTCCAAAACATGAAAAATGCTCAAATTCCTTGGTCGCTAAACTCTATTGGCGCCTATGCTGGTGAAATAATGTTTGCAGACACTTCCTACATTGAAACTACTAAAACCTTTATTGAAACAGAAAAAAGACATATACTTTCAAAGCTTAATAATATCTCTGGAATACATGTCTATGAGCCCTATGCTAATTTTATTTTGGTGCAAATCATTAAAGATAATCTCACTGCCAATGAGGTATTTGTAGCATGCCTTGAAAAAGGATTGTTAATTAGAGATTGCTCTTCTTTTCAAAATCTACATGGAGAGTTCTTCCGCTTCTGTATTATGGATTCAGAAAGCAACTCTCGCTTATTACATGCTTTGAAAGATATATTTACGGAATAAACCCTATAAATACATTCCCATGAGAATCCATTCTCTCACTCATTTCCCTAATGGTCACCGTACTCGTTCCACCAGTTGTGGGATCAAGATAAGTTATGGTGTCTATGGTATACCTAATAAATAACACTCCACTATCCTCACCTAAAACTCCTATCATAGGAAGACCTCTGTTTATAACATACAACAAATCCTCTAATCTTGAACCTGTAAAATCAATTCTTTGTGCTCCTTTGGCTCCCATGAATTCTTCCAATGCTCCAAGGGACGTTTGGTCTTCTTCAGCTTGGAACGGCTCTACAAAGGTATCAAAAACTAAAAAGCGATTTCCTCTTTCCCATACATAATTTTGAGACGAATTCACAACTACCCCAAATAAACTATCTGCAGTATCAATAGCCAAGGCAGCGTGCTGATATACGCCAATTAATCTGCCTAAAGCATATACGTAGAAATTACCTTCCCTTGGTACCTCTTCAACAATAACATTTAAAGGCATATCTCCCATCATCTGTTGGGCCCTTAAAACTCTCGGCCGACTTCCCTCAAGACCTTGATTAAAGGTTATCCGTGTAGCCACATCAATGGGTTGAGCCCCTATTTGCTCTAAAAACACTTCATTGTCAAGGGTTTCTTGAAGATAAATAATAAAGTACTGACTAGTTGGGCTGTACACCTCTCCGTCTTTTACTAAGCGATTCAATGTTATTTGATTTTCTTGAACTATAATACTTTCAATAAAAACCTGATTAACTTGATATGCTTTAGCCACCTCTCTATTTGTGTCCATTATTTCTAGTCTATAGACAGGATTGATGCTTTCTCCTACAGTTGACACACCCATATCTCCTGGCCTAGAAAAACCATAAATTAAATCATGATTAATAAAACCAAGTGGTCTGATGTTGGCTCCATCTGGAGCACTTACATTATATCTTTCCCCAGTTCTTAAGTTTTTAATATTAAGAGTGGTTGATGAGTTTATATCTCCATCAGCTTGCCACGCAAAATACTTGCCATCGTCAGAAGAGGCAAATTGACCTCTTTCTAAGTTTGTCGCAATCTCTGTTTTTATATTTGTAATAGTATTTAATTGATATAAATTTCTTCCTGCTTTAAAATACAGCATATCCTGTTCCAAGCTGTAGTAAACCAGCCCACCAAGCTCATCTAAGGTCACTCTAAAGTGTCTGTTGGCAGAAATAAATGCTTTTTCTTCAATAGAGTTTGTCCCTTTATCGTAATAATAAAAAGCAACGCCTACCCTTCCTTCATGTTCTCCTCGATTCATATATCCTAGTACAGCAAAGGCAGTATTCCCGTTTTCCTCAACACTAATTATTTTAATTTCATGATTATCGTTATTACTCCTTCTATCATTATTTTGCCCATCAGAAAAACTAAAAGCCAATGATAATGTGTTGTAATACTTATTATAAATCCACAAACTTCTTTCTTGAACAAATGCCACTACATTATTCTCGACACAAGTCTTATAGGTTAAATCATTTGGGGTCAAACCTAGGTGTATTCCGTCATTACAAATAGTGTCCACATCCACTGTGAAAATCTGGTTCATAGTTCGATTGTAAATCTGCATAAACACAATATCGTCAATCAAACGGATTCGGAAAAATTCTCGGACATTAAAAACAGCGCCATTACTCTCCCCAGCATTACTTACAACTTGATAAGTGGCCAAAATAGAGGAATAGACCGTATTAGTTTCGTGAATACTCCATTCAACCTCTCCAAGGATTTCTGGCTGGATATCCCCCCACTGCAGTCGTCTCATATCAGAATTTAAAGTTACACTTTGAAACCCATTATTTAGTACATTGGCACCAGGAGCCAGAAAAGCTTCTAATTCATCAGCTGTCAACTCTCCTAAGGTATTTTGGTGGAAATCCCTAGAAAAACTTAACAACTCATTTATATTTAAATTCTCATTTCTAATAACCCTAGTGTAGTAAAATATGTCTCTCGCTTCTGTTGATAAAATTATCCTTAGTGCTGCTTCTCGCTGATTATCTCCTAGAACCTCTGGGGTCAGGTACTCTTGCAAATCTATATGAGCCAAATTATCATCTAGCAAACCTGCATATCCTGAAGCTAAAAGAGTTTCTCCATTTAGAGTAAACAGTTGATAACTAATGGATTCAATTCTATTATTATTACTTTCTACCATCATGGTAAGTAAGCCATTAACTCCCAAAGGGGTAATGACATCACGCATGGTGGTTATTTCCATTTCTTCCACATAGCCAAACAGATTGTTGACTCTTTCTCCACCAACATTAAATGAAATGCGAGGTAAAGTTGGATTACCCGGTGTAATTATTGGATCATCAAATCTTTGACTCGTTATTAAAAAGCTAATTAAAATTGATAATAAGAATACTGCAATCAAAACAAGCACTCTAACCCAGGTTCTAATCATCATCTTCCTCCATGTCAAGGAGTTTTCCTAACATTGGCTTAATATGTAAAAAGTTTTCATATTGCCTTAAACTCTCTCTTTTTTGATAATTTGGAGCTCCTTTTTTTACTGCCCTTATCATAATGTTCTTAGGGGTATGCTCCATATCGATAAATTCTAATATTTGAGATTGATATCCCATGGATTCTAAGTATTCACTTCGTATACTATCAGTAACTAAAGAAGCAAATCGTTCTTTTATTAGGCCATATTTCATTAGAGGCTGTAGTGCATCATTTTTTAATTGAGCGTTTATCTCATGCTGACAACATGGCACTGCCAGAATAACTTTTGCCTGCCATTTGATTGCTTTGGCCAAGGCATAGTCTGTTGCTGTATCACAAGCATGTAAGGAAATCACCACGTCGAAACATCCTTGATCTTGATTAGCAGGTGTAGCTTGTTCCAGCCTTTCAGGGCTAGACTGACTTAAATCTTGTGAATCATCAAATGGTGATACTTTTTCCTTATAAGAAGCAATATCTCCAACATAGAAGCTTAATTTATCATATCCATACTTTCTAGCTAATTCGTTACAATTATTAATAACGCTTTCTTTTAAATCAAGACCCACAATGCTAATGTCGTATCCTTTTACAATGGCCAAATAATAATAGACAGCAAAAGTTAGATGTGATTTCCCACATCCGAAATCAATTATTTTAACTTCCTTATTTTTATCAAGTAAAGGTAGTACATCATCAATATATTCCAAAAACCGATTGATTTGGCGATACTTATGATATTTCGACTTTAAAACCTTACCTTCAGAGGTCATAATCCCTGTATCTACAAGAAATGGCACCCTTATTCCTTCTTTTAAGATATAGTTTTTTTCTCTATTATGAGCCATATTTTCATCTAACTTTTCACTGCTATGGCTAGGGCTTTGGTTTATGGTAATTTTCCCTTTTTTACTTATTAAAGCAGTATAATTTCCACTTAGTGTATAAACCTGCATTTGTCTAAAATCAGCTAGGTGACTCTCCAATGTTGCTATTGCTTGGCCCTTTTCCAGATTTTCGTGAAAAACTTGGGTTTTGGTGAGTTTTTCCAACTGAAAAAACACCTTGCCTTTTATTGTAACAGGGCGACCTTTTATTTTGACTATATCACCAGCTTTCCTTGGATTACTGATGATAATCTTTTCTAGGTCCGTATTTAAAGTTTCGTTTAATAATTTATCTATAGAATTCATGCTCCTATAATATCACAAAAGCACGAAAACACAAAATACAACTATAAGTTTATTTCATAGAGATAGATGACTCCCAGCGGTAGAACTGCTACATAGTTCAAGTACGCCTCGGCGCACTTGAGCGAGATTTGCACCTTGACATATATGCCACCATGCCCCTAAGATAGTGATACAGTGACAATTTCAATTGGCGAAGTGTGCGCATCCCTAGCGGAACGCTTTTTGCATGATATGTATTCCAATGGCATTTCATATCATCAAGGAAGGAGAACCATATGAAGTATGATGTTATTGCGTTAGGAGAACTATTAATTGACTTCACTAGCTACGGCAAAAGTAATGAAGGAAATCCATTATTTGAGGCATGCCCTGGTGGAGCCGTCAGTAATGTGCTGGCTATGCTAAGTAAGTTAGGTAGAAAAACTGCTCTTTATGGTAAGGTAGGTAATGATCAGTTCGGCGTTTTTCTTAGAAATACCATTACTGAAATTGGCATTGATGACTCTAAATTACTGATTGACAATGATGTTAGTACAACCTTGGCATTTGTTCACACCTTTTCTGATGGGGACAGAGATTTTTCTTTTTATCGAAACCCTGGGGCAGATATGATGCTAAGAGTAGAAGAAATTGACGCAAACTTTATCAGTAACTCTAAGGTCTTTCATTTTGGCACCTTGTCTATGACTCATCCAGAGGTAAGAGAAGCTACGAAAAAAGCATTGACCATAGCAAAAGAGCACAAGCTGCTAATCTCCTTTGATCCCAATTTGCGACCGCCCTTATGGAGTAGTCTTGATTTAGCAAAGGAGCAGATTGAGTACGGCTTATCAAAATGTGATATTCTAAAGATAGCCGACAATGAATTGCAATTTATTACTGGTAAGGATTGCTTTGATGAAGGCATTGATATTCTTAGAGAAACATATAATATCCCTTTAATTTTTCTTACATTGGGCAAGGATGGCAGTCGTGCTTATTATAAAGATAAAAAGGTGGAAAGAGCTGGTTTTATTTGCGACACAATAGAAACTACAGGGGCTGGAGATTCATTTTGTGGAAGTGTGCTAGATTATATTTTGGATTGTGACTTCAACAATTTAACTGAATCAAATTTACTGGAAATGATTACCTTTGCCAATGGAGCTGCTGCCTTAGTAACCACCAAACCAGGAGCAATTAAGGTTATGCCTAGCCGAGAAGATGTGCTAAGGTTTATTGGTGACAACAGCTAGGCAAAGTAACCTCATATATCGCAGTGTGAGTTGACTCCAACTAAGTTCAAGTACACCTACAGATTACTTGGGTGTGATTTGCGTCAGCTTTACTGGCGTATTGGTAAATATACATTGCCTTTCCCTTTTTTGTTTGATAAGATAGTGTTCAGTGTCTAGTAGTCAAGGATAGCAAGTAGTATACGACGAAATAGGCTTTAAAATGGTTCGCATACTGCATATTATCCTTAAAAGTAATCTTCGCAGCACATAAAGTCGAGACATGCTTTTGAATATTAATTTGGAGTATTTTTATGAGAGGACTTGGAACAATCATAAATGTTTTGGCAATAATCATCGGTGGTGGCATTGGTGTTTTTATTAAGAATGGCCTAAAACAACGTTTTCAAGATATTCTTAAACAGGGTTGCGGTGTCGCTACTATATTCATCGGCATTAGTGGAGCATTGCCTGGCCTATTATATTTACCATATTACGGTGGTATCAAAACTGATAACATCTTATTATTAGTTTTCTCTTTAGTAATTGGCGGATTTGTAGGGGAGCTTTTAAACATCGAATTACGAATGGAACACATGGGAGAAAAGTTAAAATCCAGATTCAGTAATGATGGTCAAGATTCTAAATTCGTGGAAGGATTTGTAACTGTTTCGCTAATTACCTGTGTTGGCGCAATGGCTATTGTTGGTTCACTTCAAGACGGATTGACTGGAGATTTTACCATGTTGACAACTAAGTCAATACTAGACTTTATTATTGCTCTTGTATTCGCTTCTACTCTAGGTATCGGTGTTATGTTTTCTGCTATTCCTCTTGGCATATATCAAGGTGGTATAACCCTTTTTGCCTTTCTTATTGCAGGACATATGAGTGAAGCTATGATTGCAGGAATGTCAAGTATTGGGTCTGTATTAATATTTTGCGTTGGAATAAATCTGGTTTTCGGGAAAATCATCAAAGTCGGCAATTTACTTCCTGCAATACTAATACCTGTAATTTACAATTTGCTTTTTTAAGCTGCCCATTTATTATTTTTTAGAAAAGAGACAAAACTTATATAATGAGTAAAACACAAAAATTCGATCTTACCCAAGGCAATATACTAAGTAAACTCCTCATGGTGGCCCTTCCAATTATGGCCATGCAGTTTTTCCAGATGATGTACACATTAGTGGACATGTTTTTGCTTGGAAGAATTTCGGCATACGCTGTAGCTGCAAGTGGCTCTGCTGGTATGTTTCTTTGGCTATCATTTGCCTTTATATTAATAGGAAGTATGGGAGCAGAAATTGGAGTGTCCCAATCCTTAGGGAAGGGTGATCCTGAAACTGCAAAAAAATACTCCCAAAATGCCACTTTCATTGCTTTAACATTGGGGACAATTTATGGCATTATTTTAATTCTATTTAGCCCTCTTTTAATGAGCTTTTTTCGAATCCAAGAAGCTCATGTTGTGGCAGATGGCGTTGCATATCTGTCTATTCTTGGCCTATGTATACCCTTTAACTTTATGAGTTTTTCTTTTCAAGGCACTTTTAATGGCTCTGGAAACTCCCGTTATCCTTTCATAATAAAGGCTAGTGGCTTTGTCCTAAACATTATATTAAGTATACTCTTTATCTTTTATTTGGGTTGGGGAATAAGAGGAGCTGCCGCTGCAACTGTAGTTGCCCAACTATATATATTTATTGTTTTTGTAATAATCATTAGATACCACAAAATACGTCCTTTTAAAGATTATCGTTATAGAGATATCTTCAAACCTGATATGAAGATTATTAAGCAAATCTTTAAATGGGCTATTCCTGTAACCATTGAAAGTATGTGCTTTACTCTTTTAACAATGATTATTTCAAGAATGATTGCAACCTTTGGTGCCGCAGCCATTGCAACAGTTAGAGTCGGCACTCAAATCGAAGCTCTCTCTTGGTTAATTGCTGGTGGCTTTGCCTCTGCTTTAACTGCCTTTGTTGGTCAGAATTACGGCGCCAAAAGCTATGACCGAATCCGTAAAGGTGTTCGTCTTTCTGCTGGCATAATGAGTGTTTACGGTCTGATTGTTACTTTCATTATATTCTTTGGGGCAAGGTTTCTCTTTAGCCTATTCATCCACGAGGAAGAGATTATTCTTTTGGGTATAGACTATCTAAGGATATTTGCCTTTGTTCAGCTAATTGCTTGTATTGAATCTATTGCAGCTGGTGCTTTTAGAGGTTTAGGTAAAACAAAACCTCCTTCTATTGTTTCTGTTTCCTGTAATGTGGCAAGGGTTTTCTTTGCCTATGGATTGTCCCAGACAGCCCTTGGACTAAATGGAATCTGGGTTGGTATGGCAATTGGTAATTTCTTTAGAGGTGGCATTCTAGCAGTATGGTTCTATCTCCACTCCCGCAAAATGCCAGCCAGTACGAGGTGAGGTTTTTGAAAAAAATCCATTTACTATACATTCACATATCTATACTTTTATCAGGGTTTAGTGCCTTATTTGCCCAGCTAATAAGTCAAAACCCTCTTGTTATAACTTTTGGTAGAGTATTTTTTTCAACTATTTTTTTAGCCTTGATTGCTACTATTTCTAGACAATCCATAAAAATTGGCAACATAAAGGACAAATATTTTTTTGTTATAGCAGGGTTTATTTTAGCAATTCACTGGAGTTCTTTTATATTTGCGATTCAAAGTTCCTCAGTAGCAATTGGAACTATAACCTTTGCTACTTTTCCTGTCTTTATTGCTTTCCTTGAACCATTATTATTTAGAACTAAGTTTAATACTAAAAACTTGTTTTTTGCCTGTCTTAGCTTAATAGGCGTTTGCATAATTGCCATTAACCCAAGTAACTATGGCAACAATGCTCATTATGTGGGTATTATCTTTGGCTTGTTGGCAAGTATCTCCTATGCCTTTTTAGTTCTCTTAAACAAAAGGTTTTCTTCCAGATATAACTGGAACGTGATTCTCTTCCACCAACAAGGCATTGCCGCCTTATTATTATTGCCCATTATGCTTATTATTAGGCCCAGTGTAGGATCTCTAGATTTTGGGCTTTTATTAGTTTATGGGATATTATTTACAGCTATTTCTCATGGACTTTTTGTAAAGGGTCTTCGTACCACCAAAGGAAGTACCGCTGGTATTATCTCTGGATTAGAACCAATTTACGCCATTGCATTTTCAGCTATCCTTCTTGCTGAGATTCCAAGGCTCCAGGAATTAATGGGAGGAATTATTGTAGTGCTTGTTGCGGTATATATAACAGTAAGGAGAGAACCCCCTACTTTAACCAAGACCAAAAAAATCCAGTAGGAGGCAATAACAGAGAATGAGATTGCAGCAGAGCTAGAGCAGCACGTACCGGTTGGGTGAATCTCGCCCAAGCACGCCACGGCGTACTTGAACTACGTAGTAGTTCTACTACTGGGAGTCATCTCACACTGTGATATAAACAACTTGAAAGGACGTAAAATTTATGAAAAATGCTAAATTTGGAACAGCTGGAGCTGGAGATTTATTCTATGCTAAAGGATATAAAAACTCTGAAAATGTACCTGAATTTTTGGCTAGTATGGGGCTAAACGTCTTTGAGTATCAATGTGGGCGTGGCGTCAGAATGAAGGGAGAAAAAGCCAAGCTTTTAGGAGAAAATGCCAAAAAGCATAATATTTCCTTGTCAATCCACGCACCTTACTATATCTCCTTGACTACAGCTGACAAAGACAAACAAGAAAATAACTTTCGCTATCTAAAAGAAACTGCCCATATTGCTAAAATTATGGAGGCCACTCGGATTGTTTTTCACCCTGGTAGTGTAAGTAAAGGCCTGGATCGAGAAGACGCTTTTGAAATAGCTTACAATGCTTTAAAAAAGATTATAGATAGATTAAATAGCCAAGGATATTCGGACATTATCTTCTGCCCTGAGACTATGGGAAAGATAAATCAACTTGGAGATTTAGATGAAACCTTGAGGTTTTGTAAAATAAGTGAAAACATGATTCCTTGTATTGATTTCGGACATTTAAATAGCCGAATGCAAGGTGCCTTAAATAGTGCCAACGATTTTGAAAATATATTCCACAAAGTCGCAGAGAAACTGGGAGAGGATAAAGCCAAAATAGTTCATTGCCATTTTAGCAAAATTGAGTATGGCAAAGGCGGGGAAAAGAAACATTTAACATTTGCAGATAACCAATACGGTCCTGATTTTGAACCTCTAGTTGAGGTGTTGATTAAAAAAGGATACACCCCTACTATTATTTGCGAATCAGCAGGCACTCAAGCGGAGGATGCTAGGGCAATGTTAGATTACTATAACAGCAAATAAGTCTATTACATTTTCCGAAAACATGGTACAATTTAACAATCAAAGCAAGTTCCCCAACCCTGAGCACAGCGGAGGCGGTGGGCATAACTTGCTTAACTAAATGACATTGTTACAACCAAATAGGAGGAACATTATTAATGAAGGATCCAAGAATTAAAACACTAGCAAAAAACTTAATTAAATACTCTACAGACTTACAAAAGGGCGAGAAGGTACTTATCGAAAATATTGGACTAGAAAAAGATTTAGTAAAAGCCTTAGTCAAGGAAGCATATGAAGCGGGAGGTATTCCTTTTGTTTCTATAAAAGACCCCTCCATAGAGCGTACTCTTTTGATGGGTGCCACCACGGAGCATTATAATCACATAGCTGATTTTGAGGAAAACGTTATGAAGAACATGGATGCATATATTGGTATTCGTGCTGGAAATAACACCTCAGAATTGTCAGATGTACCTGCTGACAATATGAAGATTTTTTCTCAAACTGTAGTCAAAAAGGTTCATCTTGATATTCGCGTTCCAAAAACTAAATGGGTAGTGCTTCGCTATCCCACAGATTCAATGGCTCAACTATCTAAAATGAGTACCGAAGCCTTTGAAGATTTCTATTTTGATGTTTGCACCTTGGATTACAGTAAGATGGATGCTGCTATGGATCCACTTGTAGAACTATTAGAAAAAACAGATAAAGTTCGAATTACTGCCAAAGGAACTGATTTGACATTTTCAATTAAAGATATTGGTATAGTAAAATGTGCTGGTCTTCGCAATATTCCAGATGGCGAGGTCTTTACAGCACCTGTTCGTGATTCTGTAAACGGAACCATCACTTACAATGCCCCATCTCCTTACCAAGGATTTACCTTTGAGAATGTCCAATTTACTTTTGAAAATGGTAAAATCGTAAAAGCTACTGCTAATGATACAGAGAGAATCAATAAAATACTTGATACCGATGAAGGAGCTCGCTATATCGGCGAATTTGCCATTGGAGTAAACCCATATATATTAAACGCCATGGGCGATACATTGTTTGATGAAAAGATTGATGGAAGTATTCACTTTACCCCTGGTCAAGCATATGAGACAACTGATAACGGAAATAACTCTATAATCCACTGGGACTTAGTTCTTATTCAACGTCCTGAGTATGGTGGAGGAGAGATTTACTTTGATGATGTGTTAGTTCGTAAAGATGGGCGTTTCGTATTGCCTGAATTAGAGGGGTTAAATCCTGAAAATTTAAAATAGGGGTGCTATTTTAGGCGAATAATTTCCTTACGCCCTCGTGTACATAAAAATCACCCGTCTTATTACTAAACGCTTGTAGTAAGGCGGGTTTTTTACTATTTGAGATTCGGGTGTCAAAACTTGTCCCTAATGCAAAGATGTAATTAGTAATCCTACAATTATACCACCCAAAGCGGCATATGTTGTAAATCGGCTTTTGGTTATTATTGATGATTGTGGTAGTACTTCACTAAATACCACATAAAGCATGGCCCCTCCAGCTCCTGTAAGAGCTAAGGCCAAAGCTACATCAGATATACCGCCAAACCACATTCCAATAATACCTCCTAATATTGTAGGGGCACCTGAAAGAGCTGTAAGAGTTACTGCCTTTACCTTTTTCATGCCACCTCCTATTAAAGGAGATGCAATAGCCATACCCTCTGGAATGCAATGTAGCGCAATAGTTATAGCTAATATTCTACCCATCCATAAGTCATGAGCTCCTGCTGCTCCAATGGCAATACCTTCTGGTAAATTGTGTAATGCAATGGCCAGTAGCATTAGAACTCCTGAACGTAACAAAGATGGATTTCCAACAAATTCATTCTGGTGGTTAATACCAACTTCTGTAATGTGTGCATCTAAACTATTGTGCCCATTTTTTATGGTTACTTTATCTAAAATCCAATTGAGCAGTGCCACAAGAACTATACCTAGCACCAATCCCAATATGGATATGCCCATGCCTCCAAGTTCAATACCTTCTGGTATCAATTCAAAACCTACTATGCTAATCATAACTCCACCAGCAAAGCTTAGCATCCAGCACATAGCTCTTGGGGATGTTTTGCCTACCAAGGCTGCTATAATCCCTCCAACCCCCATGCCGACAACTCCTGCCATCGCTGATAATAAGATAATTTGCATTTTACATCACCTCGTATTTATCAAATTCCCACGAGAGAATACCCCTATCCTCTAAGCCTGTTTAGGCAGGTGAAGGTAGAGGGATGAATCTCGCTTTTTTCCTAGGTAGGTAATTCCAAAGGAATCTCCTATCAAAAAAACAGTTAGCCTCAACTAACCATATGTTAGCATGGACTAACTCCTTTGTCAACTACTTTTTTTCAGGCTACTTTTTTCATCTTTTTTCAGACTGTTTTTAGGCTGCTTCTATTAGACTGTTTTTTTAGACTGTATTTTGGCTGTTATTTAGACTTGCTAAGATTTGGAATTACCGTTATGATTCACTTAATCGAGTTCACTCTACATAAAGTAAAACTCTCACCGAAAATAGTTTGTTTTCGTGGCTAATGTCGAAGTGACCGTTATACTTTTCAACTGATTTTTTGACATTTTTTAAGCCTTGACCATGGCTTCTGTGACTTTTACTAGTAATAATACTCTTTTCTTTCCGTCCTTTTTTATTGTAATAATTTACTACTCCATCAAAGGTATTATCTACTTGGATATAAAGAATGCCCTTACTATATTCAATCTCAAGTTTAAGAGCTCTATCATCAATCTTAGACATGGCTTCAAGAGCATTATCCAGTAAATTCCCAATTATTATAGCTACATCTGTAACCTCCATATTCAGTTCAGAAGGTATTTTTACATCTATATCCAGTTTAATGTTATCTGCTTTAGCTCTAGCAAGTTTAAAATTAATTATACTATCAAAAGCAACATTTCCTGTGTCGCTATATATTTCGCTTTCTTCTATCTCTTCAAACAATTTATTCAGGTAGTCTGATATATCTCTATTTTCCAAGATATACCCTCTTATAATGGCTAGGTGTGATTTCATATCATGTCGGACAGCACTCACCTGCTCCATAGACTCTTGTAGCACTTTATATTGGTGTAAATAATAGTCCTTCTCCTCCATAATGGCCTTGGATTTTAATTTCTCATTCATAAAAGATAAATCAACTATTAAAATAACAAAAGTAATCAAAAAGATAAGCCCAACAATAACATACACCATATTATTATCTAGTTCTGCAAGGTGATCTACCCACCCCATATAGTTTCCCACAAAAAAGATAATTATCAAAACTGCAGGAGTTATGAGAATAAAACGAAAAGTAATTTGTCCTGGGCTAAGTGTCCTTTTTGAATACAGAATCAGATGAGTTGAATTGGTTAATAAAGCAAGGACAAACATACCAGTCATGTCTAAAAATGTAAGTCGATGTAGCTCCGCATTAAAATGCACAATAGCAAAGGCGCAAATTAAAGAGCCACTAAAAATAATAAAAAACGAGTATAGCATTGGCTTGAATAATTCTTTAGCATTCATGACAACTTACACCTTTCGGCTTCTTAATATAGTATAGTATTTCTCCCTTATATCATTTCTTTTATTATGACTAATAGGCAGAGGTGATGCACCACCCTCCAAAATAACCTGATTATATTTTACCACAGCAATATAATCGTAATTTATCACATATGAAGCATGGATAAATAGGAAATCATTTTTTTCTAGTTGCTCAGAATAAACTTTTTTGAGGGAACCATAAAAGCTCTCTTTTCTGCCATCTGCAAGATGGATTATGATTTTTCTTCTGTGGTTTTCAAGATAGATAATATCTTTCATCAACACCTTAAAGGTGTCATGTCCTTTTTTAAATGTGAATTTAGCTGATGTTTCTCCAGTTACTTTAAGATATGTTTTTATTACTTGCTCTATTTTTTCATACTCCAATGGTTTTACTAAGAAATTCAAAGGTCGCATATCAAATAGCTGCATAGAGTATCTCTTTTCCCATGATATATAAACAATCTGAACTACATCGTTTTCATAGGTTTCTCGAATAAGCTGACCAACTTCAATACCATTAATTTCATCATTAGCCAACTCTATATCCAAAAATATCAAGTCGAAGTGATTGTAAGCTTCTATTTGACGACACAAATCCTTCGCCCCAAAAAAGACCTCAATATTACACTTGATACCCAATTTCATAAAAATATCATCCAGCGAACTTTCCAGTTCTGCGCTTATCTTTTTTTCATCATCGCATATGGCAATCATAACCATAATATTATTTCACCACCTCTTTCTGTTCTAGATAAATTAACTTGAAACGCCTTCACTTTTAAATTTCTATCATTTTATCATCTTAATCTTTAAAAAGCAAACTTCTCCTCTAAAGAATTGGCTGTGAACTTAGGTTCTTCTAACTATATTTCAATCCACTCCCTATTTGAAAGAAAATGTAGTTATTACAAAAACCCGTACAGTTATTACAACTTCTCGCATAAAAGTTTTTTTGTGATATACTTTGTATCCTGGACTGTTGCAAAATAATACTTCCGCAGATTTCACTAAAATTATAATATTTTGCAACAGTCACCAGACAAGTTATTTGCATTAATACAAGGAGATTTTGTAATGGCAACTACGCTACTAACCCTGAGAACAAAGTACATTTTGATGTGGGCACAGGGAATTGTGCTAATCTTACTAGTAATGGTTTCCACTATTAATTTAAATGGATTTAGATATGAATTGCCTACAAATCTGTGGGATTGGACATATTCACTTTCTCCTTTTGTAATCGCCTTTATTATACTTTTTGGAGTGATTAGCTTATCTAAAGTACCGACAAAAGAAGAAAAAGGTATTACAAAGGTGGTTGCAAGGGAAACTCAGCCAATAGAATATAGAAGTGAGTTAATTGAAATCCCACCAAGATTTAAAGATCATATCATTAATGGTAAAATGACAGAGCTTAACAAATTTTTCATCAAACGAGCAGAAGAAGGATGGGAGTTAGCAGCATACACCTATGTTGCCCCAGATGGTGATGGTTCTCCTGCTATGATGATTACATATAAAAAAATAAGCAAGTAATATGCAAAACAAAATTGGTGCCGCCTCTATTGGGCTATATTAAATACTCAATTTAAGTACCTACCTTACTCCTTCGGCCATTCTTCAAAGCATATGCCACTCAATCATGAGCTTTGCAAAATAGGTCCTCAAAATAGGTCACAGTCAATATTTACTTAATATAGCCCAATATGAGTTTATAGCATATAAAAAAACAGGAGTTAATCTTCTGTTTTTTTCTTGTGTAAAAATTTCTTTGGATTACTTAGCAAAAAAGCGTTCCACAATGGATACCCTCTCTTTGCATTTTGAACTTATGAGTGCTTTCTTTGTTTCCAGATGAGTGCTTTCTATGCTTCACTTTTGTTATTGACTAAAATCACAAAAAAACTTATTATAGTTTAACAGGTAAAGATTGATTATTTTAGGAGGTAATGATGGATTTACTATGGGCATTAGAAGGTATTCGAACACCTTTTCTTGATATTTTATTTAAAGCAATAACAAGGCTTGGAGAAGTTCCAATCCTTGTCATAACTTTTTGTATCTTATTTTGGTGTGTCAACAAAAAAGTCGGATATATTCTTGGTCTTTCTTTCTTATTATCCAGTTTGGCCGTTCAGGGCCTGAAAATTGTCTTTAGAGTGCCTAGACCATGGGTTGCTGATCCTTCATTTAGCCCAGTGCCTGGTGCTGTAGGTGAGGCAACAGGATATGCTTTTCCAAGTGGTCATACCCAAAGTGGAGCGGCCTTTTTCGGTTCCTTTGGCGCAGTAAGTAAAAATACTATTTTCAAAATATTATTTTTCTTCCTTGCTATTTTAGTAGGCTTTTCCAGATTATATTTAGGAGTTCACTACGCCAGTGACGTCATTGTATCATTGGTAATAACTTTTGTAGCAATATATATTATACAAAAAATCTTTACTGAAGAACAGGTTAGCAAAAAAAGGGATTTAATCATATCACTAGTAATTGCATTTATGGCAGTTGTGGTATTTATAATTGCCACTGTAGCATATCAATCTGAATTAAGTGAGGCCGCCAAACTTAGAGACAGTATTAGAATTGCTGGTGGTGGCATCGGTTTTGCCATAGGCTTTTATGTTGAGCGCACTTACATTAATTTCTCGGTAAAAACTAAGGCCATTTATCTGCAAATTGTAAAAATCATTTGTGGTTTAGCAGGAGCTTTAATAATATATGAGGTTGTAAGGCTTTTAGGATCAGGACTTGTGGTTACTTCCCTTAGATACTTTTTCGCCGCGGTGTGGGTGAGTATAGCCTTTCCTTACATCATTAGCCGATTCTTTTCCATACCAAAGTCAACAAGTTGACAGCCATTCATGGGATTTCGCTAAAAGAGGTGCTACAAAATCATTTTGCAACACCCCCTTTTTCTACAGCATGAATCCTCCCTACTTAATCTGGTAATATGTCATAATCCTTTGTCTACACAGCTTAGAGGGCTTTTTGTTAATTTACCTCTCCAGCTTCATCTGCTTCTACAGTTTCACTTACCTCTACAGCTTCAATCTTTTCTTCTGGCAAGATAAAGTTAAGTAGGATTCCTAACATGGCAGCAATAGCAACTCCAAGTCTATCTATTGGCAAGTCTACACTACCAAGTGAAACTGTTATAGTAGGTCCAAATCTTAACCCAAGTCCAGTAACTAGAATAACCGCCACAATTACGAGATTTTTAGTTTTCCCTATGTCTACTTGATTTTCTACTAAAGAACGAATTCCCACAGCAGCAATCATACCATATAAGATAAAGGATACCCCTCCAACAATAGCTGTTGGGATGGTGTAAACAATTTCTGCAAAAATTGGTAAGAAGCCTAATATAACTGCATATACAGCAGCTAACATTACTACTTTGGCATCATGTATTTTCGTTAATACTACAACTCCTACATTTTCGCTATAAGTTGTTGTTGCAGGCGCACCGATTAAACCAGAGAAACTTGTAGCTAGTCCATCGCCAATTAGGGTGCGGAACAAACCAGGCTTTTTAGTAAAGTCTTCCTCACATAGATTAGATAAAATAACCATGTCCGCAATATGCTCAGCAATGGTGGCAAAGGCAAAAGGAATCATAATTAAAATAGCTACGATATTGAATCTAGGAAGCATAAAAGGAGGAACCCCCACTATATCTGCCTCAACAACTTGGGCAAAGTAAAAGATAGCAGAACCATCAGGATTAGTCATACCTACAGCATTCATTATCAAAGCCACTCCATAACCTCCCAGCATACCTAAAACTAATGGAACAACCTTAGCCATACCTCTACCCCATACAGCAGCTACAATAACTATACCTAAAGAAATTAAAGCAAGAGTCATGTTATCAGCTGACTGTTGAATTGCAAAAGGTGCTAGCATAACCCCAATTAGGATTACAATTGGCCCTGTTACTACTGGTGGCATAGCTTTCATTACTCTTTTCACTCCAACTAACTTGACAATTAGAGCCAAAGCAAAATACACAAAACCAGCAACTAGTATCCCTCCAGTGGCATAAGAGAGCTTTTCAGCTTGGGATAAACCTGCCTCTGCGAAAATACCATGTTCTGGATCCGTAATAAGTCTAATGCCTACCAAAAAGGCAAAAGAAGAGCCAAGAAACACTGGTACGCGCCCCTTGGCAAAAAAATGAAATATAAGTGTTCCAACACCAACACCGATTAATGTAACCTGTACACTTAGTCCTGTAAGTAAAGGAACTAGTATAGTTGCCCCAAACATAGCGAACATGTGCTGCAACCCTAATAATAATGTTCTCCCGGTGCCCAATTGTCCAAATGCATCTTTAACTGGAGCACCACTTTGAAATGGCTTTTTGTTGCTCATGACGTTACCTCCTATTCAAGTGTGCTAAATGATTTTAAACTTCCACCATTATATATTCCCTTTTTGTATATGTAAAGGCTTTTTAAAAGGAAATATATATATCAGCGATTTAGCTATATAACGTCATTTATCCGAGTCGATAATATACAAAATTTTAAATTGTAAACCTTACTATTTTTGCTCGAAAGCTAGGTAGCTACTATTAGCTTCACAATCTCATTTGCTGTTATAATTCACCACTTTAAGCGCACCTACATTCCACTTTCTCCCCTGATAGTTTCAACAATATTCCTATCCTTAAGCCTTCTTGCAGAATACCCTGTAACTATCCATATAAGAACAAACACCCCCAATATACTAAGTCCGATAGCTCCTAGAGGCAGCCTAAATGGAAACTCTGCCGCTTGCCCAACAGCCATATAAACCAGATAAGCTCCTCCTATCCCTAAAGGAATCCCTATAATAAGCCCTTTTACAGAAGATAAGATACTTTCTAAACTAAGAACTTTATTTAGCCCTCCACTTGTCATTCCTACACTTCTAAGCATTGCAAACTCCTGAGCACGAGAT
>JGI20163J26743_11538523_pt1 | contig 35638 bp, 41 predicted proteins | sample TergutCu122P1_FD_26743 | JGI IMG/M metagenome (IMG submission 26743) | reverse complement strand
TATTTTTTCTCGTTTTCTTGCAGAAAACTGCGGCATGGACGCCGCGCTCGGTGTAGCGACATGGATGTCGCGAAAAAACACCGGCTGCGAAAAAAGGATAACAAGGTAATGCTGATTTATTCTCGATTGAATAAATCAGCGGGTTCCTAATAAAAGGTACGCAAAGCGACCGCCAGGCAGCTTGTCCGCGGTTCTCGCTTCGTCGGTAAATAACAAAATTATTTTAAAATTATAAATATGTTATTGTATATATAAAAATATATGTTATACTTGCGCAAACATGGAAATATTATCTGAAATAAAAAATAGAATTAGTGTCCGTAATTTTAAGGATACAGCTATAAAAAAAGATGTTATGTCAAGAATACTCGAAGCTGGGCAGCTTGCTCCTTCTGCCAAAAACAGGCAGCCTTGGCGATTTGTGGTTATTGATGACCCTGCGTTTAAGCAAAAGATTCAAGAAGCTGCATATGACCAGGAATATGTCGGAAAAGCAGGGGCTATTATATTGGCATGTTCAACCAATATAGACTATGTAATGCCAAATGGGCAACAATCATATCCAATTGATATATCTTTTGCAGTATCATTTATGACGCTCCAGGCAGAGCACGAAGGGCTTGGAAGCTGTGTTGTAACAACTTACAACGAACAAGAGATAAAAAACCTTATCTCGGTACCATATTCAATGAGAGTTGTAATGATGCTTCTTGTTGGCTACACAGATGAGCATTTAATTGTCAGGAACAGGCAGCCGCTTAAACGAGTAATCGCCTTTAATCATTGGTAAATTACTGCAAAATCGATAAGTCATTGTAAACCCATTGCTAATTAAAGTAGGTAATCTGAAACTCCTCGTTTTTACTGAACCCCAATTTTTCATATACTTTTAAGGCTGCCGAATTACTTGTTTTAACAAATAAAGAAGCTTTCATTCCAGTGGAAAAAATATTTTCGAGAAGATAACTTACAAGAATTGTTGAAATCCCGCTATTTCTATATTCAGGAAGCGTATAAACCCCGCCTATTTGGTGGTAGACAAACCCTTTTTCATTGGTATTCGCTTTTGCTACAATTTTTCCGGCTTTTTCTGCAACCACAGTTATCTGGTTTCTAAGCACCATTGTAAGATTCTTTTTGGATATAGCTTTATTAAACACTTCCGGACGAGGCAGGACTTCTTCAATTTCATAATTTTTTTGCAGAGGCATAAGATTTTCAAGATCTTTTTGACCAGCCAGTCTGATATTTAGCCCATGCAAGCGTGGGTGCAGATACTGCAGCGCAGATGCCGCGCCCTGCGCTTTATCAAGCGTCATTGTGTAATAACAAAAGGAATTATCTCCTTCGGACGCTTTTTTGCTGCTAAAACAAGTTTTAAGTATATTATTTACAGATTTTTTGTCTCCCATTACAGTATTTACTTTAGATAGAGAGCTGCCAAAAAGCTCTAACCCTTTGCCTAAATTGATAACTTTACTTGTTATGTTGTTACTGCAAATTGGCAAAAGCTTTCCGTTTTCCGTGAGTTTAAAAGAAAAATCAAGGGAATTATCTTCCTCGCTGCGATGAACTACAATATTTTTTATTTCCGAATGGGGCGAGGGTTCATGACCGAGCAAGCGAGGAAACAGAAGGTTGCGAAGCATACCCTTTGATTCATACTGATAGGTCCCATTAGTTGCGCCGGACTCTGCAAAGTAATTAAGATATTTCTTTCTGAATATGGCAGAGAAATTCATGCAGCAGTGTTCCCGCATTTGAATAAGGTTTTTGAGCTCTTCAAGCTGTGAAAGTTTTAGATATGCCCATGCCATTTTACTAATTGTTTTTTTGCGAAACTATCGGCAAAATGCCTTCCGGTATAAAATCCCCTGCAATTGCAGCAAAACCTGCAGCAAAAGATTCCCTGCCTGTTCCAAAAACAGCTACCCCTCCGTCAAGCCAGTCAAGTTCCTGAAGCCCTGCCGGAGAAAGTACAGATAATACAATAACCCTGGCTCTGCTATTCTCCAGAGTTCTTAGAAGTTCCAGGCTTGCAGTATTTGAGGAGCAGAAAATAACAACATCATATCTTGACGCAACATTAGGCAGCCTTGCAAAATCATATTCCCGCACCCTAAAAAATGAGCTAAATTGAAAAGTATAAGTATTTGCATTTGGAAACCGCCTTAAGCCTTCCTGAAAAAAAAGCCTTGGAGAACCCACCAAAAGTATTCTCTCATTTTCTTCTGGTTTTCTAATTAATTTATCGCTGCGCAAAAGAGAAACGCTTCTAAATGCCTGCTGTTGAAAAAATGCAGGAGCTCCTTCTGCAGGAATCGGATATCTACTTCTTAATTCAGAAACAGATATGGTTTTGTCTGCCAGATATTTATCTTTTAAGCTGATTATCCGCTCTACACTTTTTCGTATCTGCTTTTCAAACTCCGGATTAATATTCAGTTCTCTTATTATTAAATTTCTTGTCGCTTCGTAGTCTGCCATGTTTCTTGAAATCAGGATTATATCATTCCCTGCTTTAAGCGCTGCGAGGCTGCTTTCGCTAACGCTTCTTTTATACAATGCACCGCGCATCTGCATATCATCAGTAATAATTATTCCATTAAACTGCATTTTCCTCCTAAGCACATCTTGAAGAAAAAACGAGCATAAAGACGCAGGCCGCCTGTGCCCTGTAATAACAGGAAAAGCAAGATGCCCGCTCATTATGGCCGGAATATTTTCACGTATAAGAAATTCGTATGGAAGCAGGTCTGCGGAAAAAAGCTCGTCAAGGGTTGTATCAAGAACAGGCAGCCTGCCGTGTGAATCAACAGGTGTTCTTCCATGCCCGGGAAAATGTTTTGCAGTCGCAATTATTCCTGCAGATCTTGTTCCATTGGCAAATGCTGTTGCAAGAATTGCTGTCTGGAGCGCGTCATCGGAAAAAGCCCTTGGTCCTATAACATAAGCATCCTGGTTTATCAATATATCTATAGTGGGCGCAAAGTTCATATTTATTCCCAGAGCTTTCATCTCTTTGCCAATAAAAAAGCCAGACATATAAGAGTCATTCATAATTCCGGCTGCGCCAAGCGCCATGTTGCCGGGCGTAATAGATGTGTTTCCCCGCACATGCCGTATCCAGCCGCCTTCCTGGTCTGTTGCAATAAACAGGGGAAGTTTAAATTCTGTTTGCAGAGCAGCTCTTTGCATTTCTTCTATGCTGTTTCGCAGAACCGTAAGATCATTCGTGTTCCAGCCAAAGATTTTTATTCCGCCAACTTCGTTTTCTCTTATCCATCTGAATGTTTCGGGCGACGGAACGCTCCCGGCATATCCTATCATCATAACCTGGCCTGCAAGCTGCGAAAAGCTCATTTTCTCTGCTATTTTGCGAGCGCGGGAAGGCGCCGCCTCTGTATCAAGCTCTGTTTTTACCAACCCAGCCCTGCGGTTTTCAGGGTTTTCAGAAGAGTAATCTTTTTTTCCAAAGAGGTTTTCTGCTGCGCCGTTACCCCAATGCAAAGTAAAACCTGCTGTTACAATAGCCAGGAAGCAGGCAGAAATTATAATTATTCCAAGTTTATTTATATGCCATCCCCTTAAGTTCGCTTATATAAATATCTGCACAGTGAGCAGCAATTGCGCCGTCTCCGCACGATACAACCACCTGCCGAAACGGAGTATTTCTTACATCGCCTGCCGCAAAAAGCCCGGGAATCGAAGTTTCCATCTTGTTAGTCGAAACTATGTAGCCGGATTCATCTTTTTCAAGATCCGGCGGCAGGCTCTCTGTTTTAGGCGCAGTGCCAACAAAAATAAAAACAGCATCAAAATTTTCTTCGTATTTTGCACTGCCCGCAGCGCATTTTACGCCTCCGGCAGCGTCCACGAGAACAGCTTTTTCCACTTTTGTATCGCCTTTTATTTCCTTGCACTCAGTATTAAATCTTACCTCTATCTTTTTATTGCTAAGCACCCTTTCTGCAAGCGCTTTTTGTGCCCGAAATCTCTCTTTCCTGTGAATCATAACAACTTTATCTGCAATTTGGGAAAGATAAAGAGCTTCGCTGCAAGCAGTGTCTCCTCCGCCAATCGCAAGTATTTTTTTATTCTTAAAAAACGGACCGTCGCAGGTCGCACAGTATGAGACACCCATGCCCAGAAGCCGCTCTTCGCCCTCTGCGCCAAGCATCTTTGGTTTCGCGCCGGTTGCAATAATAACCGCATAAGCAGTAAAGTCCCCTGCGTCTGTTGAGACATGAAAAATATTGTTCTTTTTTTCTACTTTTTTTACACTTGCACTAATAATTTTAGCGCCAAACTTGAGCGCCTGATCTTCCATTTCTTTGGAAAGCTCTGCGCCTGAAATCTGCTTGTTAATTCCCGGATAATTTTCAAGCTCGTATATCTGAAGCATCTGCCCGCCTGTTGCAAGCTCTTCTATCAGCAAAGTATTTAAATTGCCCCTCGCACTATACTGGGCAGCAGTAAGACCTGCAGGACCTCCGCCGATAATTATTATGTCTCTCTCTGCCTGCATTTTTTCCCCCTTTTTCTGATTTTGTGATATACTACTAAAATAACATTATTGAGGTTTTATGAAAAGATTCAAATATTTAGTTTTTGTACTGATTTTTTGCTTTACAGTAAGCGCTTTTGCGCAGCAAACCCAGCAAGCGCCTGGAACAACACCCTCTGTTTTTATTCCGGACCCTGATGCTGTTGCGCTAAACAGAGCCGTATCTCTTAATGACAGAGAATTTATCTATTATGCGTTTCGTTTTTCGGGCGTAACCAGAGAAAATGCAGAAACTTTTGTAAGAAAATACGAAGCTTTGGCGGAAAATCTTGCTGCGCATTTAAGAACAAATAATATCAACCCAGCAAACCACCGTCAAACAGGCGAAGCGATATTGATTTTTCTTCATGACAATCTTTTACGAAGATATGTTGAAAAAGAAACGCGGCTCAACGAGCTTTTTAACAGAGGTGTTTTTAACTGTGTTTCATCGGCAATTATATATTACGCTCTTGCGATGCGAAATAATCTTGATGTAAGAGCAATAAGAACCAAAGATCATGCTTTTTGCGCGCTTATAATAGACGGCGAGATCGTAGATGTAGAGACAACGAACAGGCATGGTTTTGATCCGGGAGAAAAAAGAGAATTTATAGACGCTTTCGGCAGAATGGGGTTTGTTTATACACCGCCGTCTAACCACAAGGACAGGTTCGAAATTAGCGCCAAAGAATTGCTTTCTCTTGTGCTCCAGAACAGAATAGCAGAATTGCAGCACAGAGGCAATTTTATGGATACTGTTTCTCTTGCTGTTGACAGAAATGCGGTACTTGGCACCGACGCTTCTTTTGCAGAGATGATAAATGAGTTTAGAAATCATTCTGTGCAATTGAGTAACAGAGGGGCAGACGGGCACAGAAATGCCATAAATTTTCTTTCGTCCGCAGCGCTGGTTTATGGTTTTGAGCCTGTATTAACAAATACTGCCGGCAAACTGTTTCATAATCAGATTGCGCGCGACCTTAACCAGAACCGTTTAACGCAAGCGCAGAATTTTTTCAGCTACTTTGAGCCTAACCCTATAATTCCTTCGGAGGTGAGGCAGGAGACTTTTATTCTTATTAGCCAGAAAGAGCTTCAGTTGTTTATTCAGAACAACGAGTTTGCGGAGTCGCGCAGAAAAACATTCGAGCACTTTAATCAAAATTTACTTAATAATACCGATAAAATCAATTACCTTGTTTTTGTTTACTCCAGAGAAGTTAATCGGTTATCAAACAGCAGCGACTGGGTAAAAGCTATTGAAATAGTGCGGCAGGGCATAGAAGAAATTGGCCGTGATTCCAGAATGTTAAGACTCGAAGAGGCTGTAAAACACAATATTGGCGTCGTGTACCATAACAGGTTTGCAGCTTATTTTAACCGAGGCGACAGGGCTGCTGCGGCTGCTGTATTGGAAGAGGGACTTAGCATTGTTCCGGATAACCGGATGCTGCTTCAAAACCGCGAGCGCCTGAGACGGGAGTAGGGCTTGCTATAGCTCAAAAACTAAAAATATGTACTAAACCCAATGGTTATACAAAACCCACTACTGCCAAATTGTAACTTATAACCAATAACTAAGGGGTAGCAGTTGATTGAGTCAATGATGCGCGCCAAAGAGCTTTTGGCCTTGAATATTAAAATTCTGAGAAAAAAATGGGGTTTTCTCAAGAAAAACTGGCTAAGGCTGCAAGTCTCTGCGCAAACAATTAGCGATATTGAAGATTGCCGGACATGGGTAAGTGATAAAACAGCGGAAACACTTGAAAATGTTCTAAAAGTTGAAATTTTTCAGCTTTTTATGCCTTCGGAAGAAGAAACCAGAGATAATCCGGAATCTTTATTTACCGACGAAGCGAGAACCTCGGGTAAGCTGCCTGGCGGTCGCTTTGCGCCTTTTATTTATCAGAAAAATCACTTTCCAAATAAAATCTAGGCTTAGTTTTTTTCCTGTAATTTATGCAACAATAGACAATGATACGCTTGTCTTCTCAATGCTTCGGGTGATTTTAATTAAAAACTTTTCAAATATTCCGATAATTGCATAGAAAGGGTTTTTAGGACGGATTTTGAGAAAATTCGGACCATCAGAATGATTTCTGAAACTTTTTAGAGGGAATATTGATGAGTTTAGATGAATATACGGTTAAAATGGAAGAGTGCCTCAAAAAGCAGATTGAAGCTTTTAAAAAATTTCACGCATCAGAAGAAAAAATAAAACAGCAGATTGTGTCGAAAAACTGGGAAGAACTTGACAGCGAGATTTCGTATCTGCAAAAACAGGCGGGCGAAATCGAGAAAATGGAGCTGGAGCGGGGCGATATCTACGATGCCATGAAGCGCTGCTGCAATGATGATTCTTCTGATAGTTTTTACACTTTTGTATCTGAGCATTGCCCGGAGAAAAGTGTTTACCTAAACTCGCTTTACAGAGACTTGAAGGTTAGTGTGGTTAAGGTTAAGGCTTTAACTATAAGAATAGACTCATATCTTTCTACAATTACAGCTACGGTAACGAAGATTCTCGAGGAAGCATTTCCGATGAGAAAGGGAACAATATATGACGACAAGGGAGCAAATAAAGCTGCTGCTGCTCCGCCACTTTTGCTTGACAGGCAGCTTTAATAAAAAAGCCTATGATTAAATTGACTCTAATTATAGGCTTATAAGGAGATTTAATATGCATTCCACGTTCATGGGAATTGAAATAGGCAAGAGAAGCCTTATGGCGCACAACAAAAGTCTTGTTACAACAGGGCACAATATAGTTAATGCTTCAACCGAAGGATTCAGCAGGCAGCGGGTAAAGCTGGCAACATTTGAACCGTTATATGCCCCTCAGCTTAACAGGGTGCATGTTCCTGGGCAAATAGGGCAGGGCGTTACTTCTGTAAGCGTTGAGAGAATAAGAGATGAGCTTCTTGAGAACCGTATCAATTTTCAATCGAGCGTGCGGGGTTACTGGCAGGAAAGGGATAAGTATATTTTAATGCTGGAAAATATACATAATGAGCCCGGAGATTTTTCTGTAAGAGCTGCTATGGATAAGTTTTGGGAAGGCTGGCAAGAGCTTTCCGTGTTCCCGGCAGAAATGGCTACAAGGCAGAGTGTTCTTGAAAGGGGAAGATCGTTAATCGATGCAATTCATACGAGATACAATTCGCTTCGCCAGGTTAGGGATATGCTCGAAACAGAAGTTGTAGGCGCTGTAAGAAGAATTAACACAATTTTGGCAGATGTAGCAAATTTGAATGAAAGAATTCTTAAAGTTAAGGCAATGGGAGACAGTCCCAATGATCTTCTCGATAGAAGAGATCTTCTTGTAAATCAATTGGCATCTATCATAAATATTACTGTGGAACACAGGGGCGGACCGCCGGATAAGTTTCTGATACACACCTCCGGCTTTCATCTTGTGCAAGGCAGGGTGCCGAGTTTTTTAAATACGGTAGTTGACACAGAAAACAACGGATACTCAAAAGTTGTATGGGCGGGTAAACATAATAACGACGAAGTGCAAGTCAGAAGCGGCAGTCTTGCGGCCTTTCTTAACCTTAGGGACCGGGATGTGCGGGAAGAGATTCAAAAACTTGACCTTATGACTATGAATTTTATTGATAATGTAAATTACTTGCATAAAAATGCGTGGGGAGCAAATGGCTCGACAGGCATTGATTTTTTTACAGAGTTCCCGTTTGTACTGTCTGCTGTAGGAAATTTTGACAGAAGCGGCGATGGTGTTTTTGATTCAACTTATATTTTTAGAATCACGGGCGCAAATACTCTTAACCCGCAGGACCTCATAGGATTAAGGGGAACAATGATTCTCTCCGGAGCAGATGCTAATGTTGCGGTAGAGTATTTTCCTACAGATACTGTTCAGGATGTTCTTGACAGAATAAATAATTCGCCTGCGAGAATAAGCGCTACATTAAATATGGAAGGGAAACTTGTATTTAGGGCAATGACTGCTCAAGACAGGCGCAATCCTGATTTTGTAATCAAGCATATTGAAGATTCCGGCGAATTTCTTGTGGGGTATGCAGGTGTTCTTGCTGCTAGCGGAAGCGAAGGCGCTTATACCTGGGAAACTGCTTATGCGGTGGAGGCGCTTAACAGCAATAGCCAGTTTGCGGTTGCTCCGCTAAGTCATCCGTCCGGCTGGATTGAAGTAAACAGGGCAATATCTGCTGATATAATGAATATTGCTGCCGGGTTTGGCGTAAATGGCAGACCGGCAAATCCTGGTGATGGTTCTGCAGCTCTTGCAATAGCATCACTCCGGAACCAGCAGCTTATGGTTGGGAATTTTACAAGTTTTGATCAATATTTTTCATTTGTTGTTGCGGATATAGGGCTTAAGGGAGAGCGGGCGAGAATAACGCTTGCAACACAGAATCTTATAATGAGAGACCTTGAAGAAATGAGGCAATCAATATCGGGAGTAAATATAGATGAAGAGCTTGCGAATATGATTAAGTTTCAGCATGGGTATGCTGCTGCTGCAAGGTTTATAGCAACCATGAATGAGATGCTTGATATTATTGTTAACAGGCTAAAAACATAGTCACAGCGCAGCTGCTGTGTGCGCCTGATGTACCATTAAAAAAATGAGATTAAAATAAGGAATAAAAGATGAAAAGAGTAAGTACAAATCTTCCTAATGACAATATTCAGCACTTTATGAGAAAACAGCAAGTTGGTCTCCACAGGATGCAAAATAAAATAGCATCGCAAAGCAAGGTTCTAAATTTGCGGGATAATCCTATTGCTGCTGCGCACTCTGTTGTTCTGCAATCCAATATCTCGCGGCTGCAAAAATTTGCAGCCAATGCAGGAGAAATACAGGGCAGGGGAAGAGTTGCTGAGGCGCATCTCCAGGGAGCTATTGGCATAATGCACAGAATAAATGAGCTTGCTGTTCAGGGAGCCAACAGCACTTTCTCAAGAGAAGACACAGTAATGATGGCTGAAGAGGTTAATCAGCTTTTGAGTGAACTCATTGAAATTTCAAATGCAAGATACGGCGATGGCACAACAATGTTTTCGGGAGACAGAACTTTAAGCCTTGCATTCAGGACTACTTCGAGCCATGTTGAAGGAAGCGGCAGGTCTCTGGTAACTAACGTTGAATTTATAGGAACCAACAGAAACAGTCTTACGGAAATATCGGAAAACAGCTATATAGAATCATCTTTTCCGGGAAATTCGGTTTTTTGGGCAGAAAATCAGGTGCTTATGTCTTCCAGAAATGCAGACAGTTTTTTTGTAAGGGAAGATTCTTCTATATATGTAAGCGGGGTTACCATTGATCTAAGAACAGGAGATAATATTCATGCGGTTGTTGCCAAGATTAATGATTCCGGCGCTCCTGTAAGAGCGAGTCTTGATCCTGTAAGAAATTCTATTGTTCTTACAACAACGCAGCCGCACCAGATTTGGATTGAAGACTTGGGCAGCGGAACTGTTTTTCAGGAAATAGGGCTTATCGGAAACATAACCCAAAGACCGCCGCATAACATTGCTAATGACGCAAGAGTTTCCGGCGGTTCTCTTTTTGATGTGGTAATAAGACTAAGAGACAGCCTTTTTACCGGCAATGTTATTGAAATTGGAAGCGGGGGTCTTCAGGGAATACAAAACGGACTAAACCATCTTATTCTGCAGGCAGGAAAACTTGGAGCAAGGGATGAGCGGCTGCAAATTATTCAAAACAGACTTGCTCATCAAACACACGAAGTACAGGCTATGAACTCAAAACTGGTAGATATTGATCTTGCTGAAGCTATTATGGAGCTTAGAATGCTTGAACATGTTCACCAGGCATCTCTTCAGACAGCTGCAAGAATTTTACCCCCTACGTTACTCGATTTTTTAAGGTAGTAAAATGAAACTTGAAACAAAACCTTTTGGCATAATAAATATAGATGAAAAACAGAAAGTATCTTTTGACAAAGGTATTTTCGGATTTGAAAATATTAAAGAATATGCTCTTCTTAATGCAAGCCAATGGCCATTTTACTGGCTGCAGGCAATAGAAGCTCCGGATGTTGCTTTTGTTCTTATTGAGCCTGTAATCTTCAGGTCGGACTATATGCCGGATGTTGACGCTGGTGATCTTGCAGAGCTTGAGCTTAAAGCGGAAGACAAAGACAAAATGCTTATATTTGCTATTGTTACAGTGCCGGCAGATCCGAAAAAAATGACAGCTAATTTGCAGGGTCCTGTAATAATCAATAAGGAACTAAGAATAGGCAGGCAGTTTATTTCATTTAACAAAAAATGGCAAATCAAACACTATATTATTGACGAGCTAGCTTCCAAGGAGGGGCACTGATGCTGGCGCTCGCCCGGAAGATAAATGAAAGTATAATAATAAATGACAATATTGAGGTTATAGTTCTTGAAATTAAAGGGGATCAGGTAAAGCTTGGGATTAGCGCTCCGAAGTCGGTTCCTATTTATCGAAAAGAAATTTATATGGCTATCCAGGAAGAAAATATAGCTGCTGCAAAGTTTAACACAGAAAGTATTCCTTCGCTTGATTCAGTGTTTAAAAAAGAGTAGGCGCAAATTCTTGCTGGACACAACATTCCTGTAATATGCAAGCTTTTGTAGTCCGGGATTCAGGGCAAGCAAAATTTAAATAAAAAATTAGATTATTGAAGCTTTTTCTTCGGCATCGCTTTTTCGTATATAGATTGGTCCTGTAAGATCATTATCTTTTACTCCTTTGCTATGCATATCAGCGCCTACTTCAAGGCATACAGTAACTTTGCTTTCTTTTGCACATGGGTCCAGAAAAAGATTATCTTTTGCCATATCTTTATTGGACAATATTTCATTATATAATTTTTCGGCATAAGGACCTGTAAGTAATGTTTTCTGGTATTTATTTGCCAATTCTATTAGTTCTTTATACTCTGCATCGAGATAATCGGTTTTTTTGATTCCTTTTTCGTATATAGCAGAGTAATATCTTTTTCTTTTTGCATCGATTACAGGTATAACAGCTCCGTCAAAAATCGAAAGACTAAAAGCAAGAAAATCGAGTGTGGGCACCGAAACAAGAGGAATTGAAAGTGCAAAAGCTATTCCTTTTGCTGTTGCCATACCGATTCTGAGACCTGTAAAAGAACCTGGTCCTTTTGAGCAAACAACAAGATTTATGTTTTCTGCTTTTATACCGGCAGCTTGAAGTAAAGTTTCTGCAAACGGCAAGAGTTTTTCGGAGTGTTTTAGTGATTCATTTAAAGCAATTGTATATACGTTATTACCTGTTTTTAATGCTATTCCAAGATTTTCTGTGCTGGTATCAAATGCTAGTATATTCATAAACTGATATTTTCTATTGTTATCTTTCTCTTTCCGTTTTTTTCTATTTCTATGTTAACTTTTATTGTATTATCCGGAAAATAGTCTGCTATTTTTTCTGCCCATTCTATAACAGATACTCCATTGGAATACATAATATCTTTGCCGCCTGCCATCTCAAATTCGTTTATTTCATTTAATCTATATAAATCCATGTGAAAGAAGGGTATATTCCCTTCATATTCGCATATAAGGGTAAAAGTCGGACTTGTAATAATGTTGGAAACCCCAAGTCCTTCTGCGATTCCTTTTGCAAAAACTGTTTTACCGCTGCCCAGAGATCCCGATAGCGCTATTATAGAGCCTGGAACAAGTTTTAGAGCAAGCTTTTTTCCTGCATTAATAGTATCGTCGGTTGAGCATGATGCAATTGTTATCAGGTGAATATTCCTTCTAATTGCATTTTAAAAACTTCTTCTTTGAGCATTTTTATTGCACTTAACATTGGATAATTAATATGCTCGTTTATAGCAACGCTAACTTTTGATTCCCCAAGTGCAGTTTTTTCAATTGTAATTTCGATTGAAACTTTTTCTTCTGTAGAATTTTTTCCATACTCAAATATAGCATCGGCCAGATAATCACTCCGATAATACAAAAGAGATTCTTTTTCTTTTTTTCTAATGTTTTCTATAGTTTTAAGTTTCATTTGCTTAATTGCTAATTATTCTATCAACAATATTATTTTCTATCAACAATATTATTTAATTAATAATCAAGAATACTTGTTCTCTCTCCTATACCATAAATATAGGAATTTATTGAATTCATATTCTTTTTAGATGTTCTTGTAAACTGAACATGCATAATTGCTGCTCCGAGACCTGCTCTTCTGGTGTTCACTATTTTGCCTAAAGCCGAAACACTCTGTTTTTTCTCAATGTCTATATCTACTCTTATTAATTCGCCCTTGTTAAGGTAATTTGGAGATTTTATGCTGCATCCTCCGGCAGATATTTCAAGAACACTCCCCAATCTTCCTTTGGCGTTATCATCGATAATTGCTTTTTTAACAACTTCTTTTCCTTCGGTAAGTGTTACTACGTTTATTTTAAAGAAATAACAGGATTTTCCAAGCTCTTTTCTCGGGAAGTTGCGCTGCTTTGAAGTATTTATAGTATTTGAATGCTGCAGCATCACGCAGGAAGTCCCCTTTACCGTTGTATATCCTGCTATTTTTGAATCATAGAAAAAACCTTTGTCGCCTTTTTCTATAATAGAGACTTTTACATTTTCCCATTTACTAAGTTTTAGCATTGTGCCATCGTATCTTGTTGGAACAACTGCGCACATATAATCTTTTAAGTTTGTAACAATATGAGAACTATACTTTTCTCCGGTCCCTGTTGTAATTGTTATGGATTTTCCGGCAGATAGCTGGCGGGAAGTTGTAATTTTTTTATCAGTTGCAGCGCTTTTATCAAGTTTTTGTTTTGCATTAAAAAGCAGCATTTTATAATTTTCTCTTACTTCCGGAGAATATGCTCCGCTGTCATACTCTTGTATGGCTTTTTTCATTGTTATATTAAAGACTTTTGGGGAATTAAAAAATGTTACAGGAGAACCGATTTTATGTTTATCAGCGAGCTCTTCAAGAACTTTTATCTGAACAGATGATAATCCTATGTTTTTTGCCATTTTTTTAAATTTTCTTCTGTTTGCCCAGGTATTTGCAGACTTTACTGCACCTGTTGTTTTAAGACCGGATTTTAAATATCCGCCGCCGCCGCTTGAACCTTTTTTGCCTGCAATACTGCCGCCTAATATCAGCACTAAAAAAAAACCAATAATAATTCCTATCATGATAGATGTTGTTCTAGCATCTGCCTGAGGAAGTTCTGCGAATGGCATTGCCTGAAGAAGTATTTGGCTTGTCATTTATCCCCTCATGTTGTTTTCGGACAGCATTATATTAAAAAACTGCTCAATAATCGGTGAAAGTTCATATTCCAAAATATCGCCTATGAGAACAGAATCGCCTCTCCCTAAAGCCTCTCCAAGATCATTCAGAAGCTTATTGTATTTACCTATTTCTTCGGGCTCAATTTTGCCTAATCCCATATTATAGTAACTTAAAAGCCGCGCCAATTTTTTTGCAAAGTCAACAAATTTTATTATTTTTTCAAAAGCTTCGCTTTCTTTTCCTGTTTGCAAAAGCACAGATATAATTTCAATTTCCGGAAGAAATGTATCGAAATATTTTTTTTCTTTTTCAATTTCTACTTCGGGGTTTATTATCTCCCTTTTTCTTTCTTCTATTATAAAATTTATATTCTCTGCAAAAAATTTCAGGCTTTCGCAGTCAGAATCAGCAAGCTCTTTTTTGGAAGCTGCTGTTTCTATAAATCCAAGGTTACCAACAACTTCTTCTATATCTGGCTTTATTTTTTCATAGTTTTTAAGGATTTTTATAGTTTCTGCTTTATTGTTATCCTTTATTGCAGAAATCAGGGTCTCAAAATATTTCTGAATTATCAGTAATTGGTTATACTTATATTCCCTCAAGGTAAGGGTAAAAATATCTATGTTTTTAATAGATTCTATGCTTAATTCACTAAGTTGAGTTTTATCATCATAGTCATACTCTTTTTCATCAATTTTTACTGATTTTATTATAATGTAGTTATTTTTGAGCCATAGACTAATTGCTTCGATAATATCATATCCATTTTTTTCTTTTTCCAGGCTATAATCGATAATATTACCGTCAATACTAATATTCACTTATTTCTCCCTCCTGGAAAGCATATATTAAATTTTCGGAATTTAAAAGATTATCTGGAGTTGTTATTATTCATTGGGAGGTTTCGAAATTGATTGCCGGCTCTTTCCAGTTCTTGCAAAGTTCCTTCCATTATTCCGTATCTTCTTCTAAGGTCTTGCTCAATTCTTGCAAGTCTGTTGTTGAAATTGGTTATTTCTGTTTCTGTTCTGCTTATATTCTGGTTTATTGTTCTGATTCTTTGCGATATTATACCGCCTGATTCATTAAAAGCTCTAAGATAGTTATCAACCTCAAAAGCTACCCCGGAATCAATAATCATATTCGAAGTTCTGTCAAACCCAAAGAGGTTTTTTATGGCAGCAGGGTTATTTTCTATTGCTTCATCCAGCACTCTTTCATTGATTTCAAGGTATCCCCTAAGTCTTGAAGCATGAGCGCCAGCACCAAGACCTGAATTTGTCGAAATGCCTATGTGTGCAAGAAGAGTAAAAAAACTGTCATCATTCCAGTTATGAGGGGCGCTCATAATTCTCTGGAGGCGGTCGCGCATTTGATTAATTGAACTATCACCCTGAAAAATCCCCAATCGCTCCCTTGCTGCTCTGCGTTCTTCGTCAGTAAAATGGGTAATTTCATTTATTATCTCATCACTATTGCGGGATAAAATATTGAGCTCGGCAATAAGGTTATTATAATGTCCAACAAAAGTAATTATGCTGCTTTTTATGCCTATAATATCCGGCTCCACGTTAATAGTAACATTGTTTGGTCCGGGAGCCCTGAGATTTAAAGTAATCTCGGGGATAAGATCATCAATAGTATTCGATGGTCTCCTGACTCTTATCCCATCTACTTCCACTATTGCATCTGATGCTGTAGAAATAGGATTCGCAGGAACAATATCCCCGCGGGCTTCGGGATTATATACTCTTATATCAGATATTGTTATTTCTTTTAATGTATTTCTGTTTCTTATGTTGATAGAAGAAAGAGGGTTTGCAATTTGACTCAAGGGAATTTGTATTGTCTGAGTTTCTTCTGTGTCTCGAATGTTGTCGAGCCTCTCTATTCTGTTTCCTGCGCCAAGAAAAAGAACAGAAAGATCTGTTATATTCTCTGGTCCAGCCGGCGGGGTCCATGCAGGCATGGTTCCCTCAAACGGATTATTTTGAATCACAATGTTTTCGAAAGTCAGTCTGCCGGCTTCGGGAATAGTAGGTCCTGCCGGAGCAGTAAACTCCGGAACAGGCGCTTCCGGAAGATTTCTTACATTTATATTAAATTCAAGAACCATATTTCCAGCAGCAGCTGTTCTGGTTGCAACTGCCGGATTTATATCAATCCTTAGTTCTTTTCCGCTTTTTACTGTTAAAGAATTTCCTTCTATAGTGAATGTTTCTCTGTTTATAGGAACAGTCCATTCTCTTATATTTTCCGCAGAAATATTTATAGTTTGATCTGCTGACCGGCTTCTCTTCATTATTCCGGTTCTGAGCGCAAAATCTGCGGCTTTTCCTTCAAATGAGAGTATATTATCGCTTCCTGTTCTTTGTGATTCAATAACAAAAACAATATTTTCTCTGTTATAATTGACAACCGAAGCTCTTACATTATCTCTGCCATTTCTGTTTATTGCGTCTTCGAATTCTCTTAAAGTTCCGCCCCTAAAGTTGAAAGATACTCTATTTTCTCCTACGATAAAAACATAACTTCCGGCTTCAACTCGCTCATTTCTTGGAATAGGGTTAGATCTGAATCTATCTGCAGATGCTGTTTCAACAACTTTTAAATTTCTGCTTTCGATGATAGCCCCTCTTGTTGCTGTTGCTGTTAATACGGAACTGTCGGAAGATATTACTCTTTTATCATCAAAAGGGTTCTGGAAACTGTATAAATGTCTTGCAGAATCTCTTACAAGTCCTATTTTCCTGTTAAGAGTTTGCCATACTTGTCTTTCCTGTCTACTAAGTTCATTTCTTGCTTCAAGGCGCTCAAGAGGAATGCGCTCAATCTTCATGAGCCCTTCTATCATTCTTTCGGAGTTGATATTACTTCTTACACCTGGAATTATTAAGTCAGACATTCAGGGTTTTGCCCTCCCCCAGTTTTTTTGTAACATATGATTAAATTTGATTCTAATCATATGTTACAAAATTTTTCTCGTTTTCTCTAGAAAACTGCGAAAAAATTACAATAAAGTAATGCTGCTTGCCCCTTCGGGATGCTTCGCAATTCTCGATTGAATAAAGCAGCGATATCTTAAATCTTTTCATCTATTAATAGCCCTAGTTGCTCTTTCAAACGCACTTGTAACCTCCGCAGAGCTTCTGGGGGTATTTCCCTAATCACCTTATCGGTGGATAAATCCACCACTTTAACTATTACCATATTTGTCTCTTTGTTTACAGAGTATCTAAGATCTTTGTTAAAAACTGAAGCATCTCTTAAAACTTTGCGGATAAATTTGTCTATTTCTTCTCTAGATATGTTTTGCCATCTTGATAAGACCTGATGTTGCTCTCTTTTAGCTTGAATTGCAGCTTCTCTTGATGCCTCTGTTTTTCCCTGCTGCATCAATTGAAGAGCAGTTTGCTGGGTTATACTTTGATTTGGTTGCTGGTTTATTCTTCCCTGAATCCCCAGTTCCATACTTATACCTCTTAAAACACTTTAAAAATGGGAGAGAGGCGCGATCTCTCCCTGATTATTTCGTAATCTCAAGAAGATGACGTCCAGATCTCTTCTTAAAAACTACACATACTGTCTTACTTCAATGGGTTTACAGCAAATTCAATACAGCTTCAGTTTTTGTGTTTGCCTGAGCAAGCATTGCTGTTCCAACCTGGCTAAGTATCATATTTCTCACATACAGAACCATTTCGCTTGCCATATCGACATCACGTATTCTTGATTCCGCAGACTGCATATTTTCAGCAGCAATTGCAACACCTCTGGAAGCCATTTCAAACCGGTTCTGGTATGCGCCAAGATCAGCTCTTTGCTGGCTAACAGCTCTAAGAGCATTATCAATAATTCCTATTGCCATATTTGCTGCCTCAGGGGTCGAAATAGAAATCATTCCATTAGGACTCTGCTCATTTATCAGACCAAGAGCACGAGCTGTCATAGTTCCAATAAAAATTGATTCGTTCTGATCCATATTAGCGCCAACATGCAGTGTCATTACTCTGCCAACCGCGCTGTCTCTTGCAAAAGCTCCTGTAAGCATATTCATGCCGTTAAACTGAGCATGTGATGCTATTCTGTTGATTTCACTCACAAGCTGTGAAACTTCAACCTGGATTTGCATTCTGTCTTCTTGCGAATAAATACCATTTGCAGACTGTATCGAAAGTTCCCTTATTCTGTGAAGAATATCCTGGGAAGTCTGAAGATAGCCTTCTGTGGTCTGGATAAAAGAAACTCCATTTTGAATATTTCTTTCTGCCTGATTAAGACCCCTTATCTGGCTTCTTAGCTTTTCAGATACTGCAAGTCCGGAAGCATCATCTCCGGCTCTATTAATTCTTAATCCCGAGCTGAGTTTTTCAATATTTCTGTGCAAATCAAAGTTTGTGTTTCCCAACTGTCTGCTGGCATACATCGCACTCATGTTGTTATTGATAATCATAAGCCCTCCTTGAATATAGTAAATAAAAGGCATCCCTTGCCTTTATAAAAACAACCTTTTTAAGGTGTGTAAAAAAGTATACGCGCCGCTTTTTTACTGCCTTTAAGGAATATTTCTCCCCATTTAAGAGATATTCCTCAGTTATTTCCTTACTTTAAGGAGGTTATTTCAAAGAACATGAAGGGCAGTATATAAAGCTGCCCTTATGTATAATACCACATTAACCCAATAATTGCAATACCGATTGTGCTCTTGTATTTGCCTGAGCAAGCATTGCTGTACCAGTTTGGATAAGAATCTGGTTTGTAACGTATCTAACCATTTCTCTGGCCATATCCACATCCCTGATTCTTGATTCTGCTGCTTGAAGGTTTTCTGCTCCAATATCAAGACCTCTTATGGTGTGCTCAAGTCTGTTCTGGTATGCACCCAAGTCTGCTCTCTGCTTGTTAATCCTCTGCATTGCTGCATCGATAATTCCTATTGCCATATTTGCGCCATCAGGAGTTGAAAGACTTAAAATAGAGTTATCAGTGGCTCTAACGCCAAGCGCCATTGCTGTCATTGTTCCTATAAAAGTTCTTATTCTCTGATCCATGTTTGCGCCAATGTGGAGCCACATAGAAGCTGTTACAAGATTTTCACCTGCTTCTCGGGCAAATCGTCCTGTGAGCATATTCATACCATTAAACTGAGCATGAGAAGCAATTCTGTCTATTTCTGCAATAAGCTGCGAAACTTCTACCTGAATTTGCATTCTGTCTTCGGCTGTGTAAATGCCATTTGAAGACTGTATTGCCAATTCTCTGATTCTGTGCAGAATATCCTGACTAGTTTGCAGATAGCCTTCTGTGGTCTGAATAAAAGAAACGCCATTAGCTGCATTTCTTGAAGCCTGATTAAGCCCTCTTATCTGGCTTCTCATTTTTTCAGATACTGCAAGTCCGGAAGGATCATCGCCGGCTCTGTTGATTCTCAAGCCAGAAGAAAGCTTTTCGATATTTTTCATAACTGATCTGTCGGTAACACCGAGCGATCTTTGTGCAAACATTGCACTTAGATTGTGATTAATTATCATATTTCCTCCATGATTTATAATTAGGCATCCTTGCCTAATTTTTTTTAGAAAAATGTTAAAGTCCCTAAATTATTACCGATAATAATAATGATAAGGGGAAACTATGCTCTTTTAAAAAGCCCATTTGTCTGATTTTGTGATCGGCAGAAACCTCTATAATCTTTACTCATTTACCAAAAATTTCTTTAAAATAAATTTATTTTCAAATTGAGCAAGAGCTTGGAAATGGCTGTAGGCTGGTGCGATTCGCCAGAGTCCTCGTTGACACTGCGGATGGCTCACGCACCAGTCTACAGCCTTCCGCTGCAGTTCATGTTAGCCACTTTTTGCTGCCAAACTGGATTTGCATGGCCGCAGGCGTAAGACGCGCACGCGATTTCTGAGCATAGCGAAGCATGAGCGAGCGTGGCTGTAAGCCGAGAGGCCATAGTAAGCAGCCAGCCGCAAGCATCAAAAATGATATTACTTTGAGTCCGCGGGGTTTATATCAATTATTTCAAGGTATTTTTTAGCTATTTCATCGTTTTCATCAAATTCCAGCGATGTAAGAAAAAATGATTTTGCTTTCTCAATATCTCCGGCTTTATAGTGAAGAATCCCAAGATTAGATATAATTTTTACATTATCGGGTTCCATTTTAAGGGCTTGCAGTAAATATTTTTCCGCTTCTGAGCGCTTTCCTGTTTCAATGCTGCATATTGCTATTTCGTTTAGTACATCAACAGATTTTTCACCAAGCTCAATTACTTTGGAAAATGCATTGTATGCTTCTTTGTATTTTCCTGTCCGCCGATATCCCCAGCCAAGAAGAAACCACGCATTCCAAACGTCGGGCGATTTTTCAATAAATTCAGATATAATTTCTATACCTTCTTCTTCTTGGCAAAGGCGAATCATGTCATAAGCTTGCTTAAATTTCGAATCAAGCAGATTGCTTGATTCAATTTCCAGTAAAATTTTCGAAACAGTTTTTCTTCTTTCAATGTCTTCGTCAGGGTCGCCAAGTTCCAGAAAAAAAGAAAAATGCTCTTTTGCTTTTTCAAAATTTTGCCTGTTAAAAAAAAACTTTCCTGCGTGAAAATGAATATCTTCCGAAGAATCGATACTAAGCGCTTTTTTATATAGATCAAAAGCTTTATCAAGATACTTATTGCTTTCTGCGCTGTTAGTATCAGTTAATAGCGATGCTTTATGCTCATAAAGAAGCGCCATATTTATAATATTTATTATGTTTTCCGGCTCAAGCCCCTCGACTGCAAGAAAAATTTCTTCTGCGGTAGTAAAATCATTGTTTCTGGCTTTTTCCACCCCTGCATCAATGAGTTGTTCTTTTAGTTCCGGTTTTACTGCAAAAATAAATTTTCTGTAATAATCTATAAACTGATAATCTCTATGAAATGCCAAAATTTTTAGCATTGCCACAATAATTTTTTCCCACGAAAGATCTGCAAGGCTGCCGTTTTCAATGGATTGATCTTTTTCTACTGGCAATGGAATTTGGGGATCAATATTAAATCCATTGATTTCCCCAGCCAATTTCTCGGGGATTTTTATAAAAACTAATTCATTCACTAAAATACCTTGCTTAATCTGATTTTACTGAGAAGAGGATTATTCTTTGTTTTTTACTGATTTAAGATAATCTTCTATGCTTATTTTAAAACTTACAGGGATTGATTCCGGAAGAAGCTTGATTCCGATTAATATTACATCATTTCTTCCGGCAATATCTTCTAGTCGTACTATTTGGCCTTTAATTTCCCACTCATTTATAGAACTGAATTTTATCAAAACCTCTTTATTCAAATGAAATTTAAAAGCTTTTACCCCAATTGCCATTATGCCGGAAGCGGAAATATCTAAAAGTATTGCTTTTCTTGGTATATTTTCGATGACAAGACTTAAGTCTCTTGATGTAAACCCAAGGGTTAAATAATTGTTGTTATTAATTATTATTCGAAAATCCTGGCGCTTTTGAAAATTTATATTTGCTTCGAGCAGTTGCCCAAGTGTTGTTATAAAATCATCTGGCGGGCGCTGAGTATAAGTCAAAAATGCATATTTTAAATCAGATTCTTCGTTTGTATATGCGTTATATTCTGTTATTTTTGCATTTATAAAGAATGAAATTATATCGTTTTTGCCCGGAATATTAAATGCAAGGCGAAGGGAAACAGTACTGCCAGCTTCTTTTACTTTTGTTGCAAAATTATCTCCGACATTTATAATAATTCTGCCTTTTTTCATTGAAGTCGAGTATAAAAGGCACTTTCTTTGAGTTCCGCCAAACCTCAGATATGTTTCTTTATGGCTAAAAAGAGTTGCAGATACAATGTCTTTTGTAAAAGTTATATCTATGTCTTTGTAAAGATCATATAATCTTGATATTTGAAAGCCTGTTAGTATTGCCATTCAAGTAATAATATTATTTAGCTTATGCAAGTGTCAATATTATAATGCTCATATAATTTCAGAGAGGTATAGTTTAAACAGGACAAATCAATGCCCTGTTAAAAACAATTATCTTCTGAGCTTTTCCAGCGCTGCTTGAGTAGCCCTTATAACATCAACATCCCATCGAATAGTTGTTACTGCGATGAGCTCTTCTACAGCAATGCGGTTTTCACTGTCTCCAAGAGCATTTATGGTTGCTATTACAGTTCTTCTGTCGCGGCTGGTAATGTTATTTGCCTGTCTGGTATTGTGATGCCTAAGGTATCTAATTAGCATTTCAACAGATTCATTGCTCCTGTATGTGTTTAAAACTTCGATTACAGCAAGTCTTTCGCTTGCATCAAAGTGCCGCTGATTGTCAATACCGCCAAAAAGAATATCACTCAGATAGGGTAATGCTTCTGGCGGTTTGTGCGAAGAATTTAAAAGCATACTGCAAGAGAGCAGCCTAAGCCTTGAAAGCAGCATATTTTCGGCCGGGGTGTTTGCTTGATGGCGCAGCCCTTCTCTAAGCCCCACAACAGCTAAATTGGATTTTTGCTCATCTGACGCAGCAGAGTCATTCATTGCTGCCAGTGCAGTAATCTTATTGTTAAAATCAGCATCAGTTTCCAGAATTCTTTTAAGAATCTCAAATGGATTGTCTGTAATTACTGCCAGAGCTCTTCTTGCGTTTTCCCTGATCCCCGATCTTGGGCTATACCAGCCAACAGATGCATAAAAAACAACTTCATAAGACCTAATATCTCTTACCATTTCAAAATAATTTACAAGGGCGAAGGCAATAGCTTCATTATCATGCTGGGCGATATTGCCGTCTACTCTCATATTGATATTTCTTAATGCAGTAATAAATTCATCGATAAATTTAACAGAGCCCATTCTGCCCAAAGCTGTAATGGCTTCGGCTCTTACTAGAAGGTTATCCGTGTTTGTGTAAGCTTTATGAATAGCATCTTCAGCTTCTATGAATCTAAAATCTCCCAGACGCATTATAGATATTCTCTGAATTTCATCAAAGTATCTTCTTTCCTGGCGGCTCATTTCGACTATAATATGAGAATTTGTGTCATTCAGCGCTGCCAGAAAAACAGGAATAAGTGCCCTGTCTTCTGTGTTTGCAATATTCTGCAAAACAAGATATTTGTTTTCAAAGTCAGCAGCTCTTTCATAAAGCCTCAGCCAGATTGCAGCTTCATCGGCAAAAGCAACTGGCGTTAATATAATGATAAAAATCAACAAAAATTGTATTTTTTTCATAGTGAACTCCATTTTTTATTTTCTAGGAAAAATCACGGAATTGCTGATTAGAGTCAAATTTAATCAGCGATTCCCTAGCAAAAAAATCCCGCGAATCCGCTTGGGAAAAATCTCTTGAACTCATAGTTCAAGTGGGTTTCGTTTGCTAAAGCTTTTGGGCCCGCATAAAGGAATCCCTTTATTATGGTTTGTCCCAAGAGATTTACTCTCCGCCCGAAATCCGCAGGTTATTTATCCTCTAAGACATTTTCTATACAGGAAATTATCTTTTCAGTCAATTCCGATAGCTCTTTTTCCGAGTTTTTTCCTTTATATATTTCATCTGTTAAGTAAATTGAAGCTAAAATTGCTATTTTGAGAGGGTCGTGCATACCTGTACTGTTTTCTATTTTATTAATAATGACTTTTAGATAATTGATAATATCCTGCATATAAGCAGGATTTTCATCAACTTCTATTTTAAAAGATGTCCCAAGTAACTTAATATCAACAAAGTGCTTGTCCATAAAAGTTAAAAAATATCTAGTTGATTTGTATTGCTTTTCTCTGTTGTGCCGGGTGCGGGTTTGTTTTGCGATACCTTGGAATAATCAATGCTAATTTCTTCTACTTCTTCATCGGGGTGGTCTTCTTTTTTCGATAAAGAAGCAGAATTGTTTTGAATAAAGCTGCTTTTTCCGGCCGGCCCATGTTCGATAGCTGTATTTGGCTTATTGCTGACAGAAGCAGCCGGACTATTCTCTGAAATTTTATCCAACTCATCGAGTTGTTTTATTGCATTTACAATACCTTCTTCTATTTCGATTTGCGTGCTTCTGTAATCAGATATAATCTGCTCCAGTTCTTCGACTCTTTTGTTGGCAGATATATTTTCTGCTTTAAGAATTTTGTTCTCTTCTTTAAGAGCTTTTATAAGCTCTACAGTTCTGAATATTTTTTCTTCAAGCTTTTGGACTTGTTTTACAGATACCATATCTGTCCTTTTTAGGCTTGTTTTGCTTTAGCTACCAAAGCTGCAAAAGCTGTTTTATCTTCAATAGCCATATTTGAGAGAGCCTTTCGGTTAATTATAATCCCGGCTTTATTGAGCCCTGCAATAAATTTTGAATATGTAATACCCATGTTTCTGCACTCTGCTGATATACGGGTAATCCATAGAGCCCTAAAGTCTCTTCTTCTCATTTTTCTGTGGTCATAAGATGTCTGGAGCGCTTTCATTACTGCATTTTTTGCAGTTTTGAACAAGACGCTTCTTGCACCCCTAAAACCTTTGGCATGTTTTAATATTTTTTTTCTTCTGCTAAGTCTGCGTGTTCCATCAATTGCTCTTGGCATTTTTTTCTCCTTCTGCTTTCTCTATTGAATTAACAGCGGAATCGATGATTGAGAACCATTCTTTAAAATTTATATAGTTAATCATCGATTCCATGCGTTTTTCTCGTTTTTACTGCGAAAAACGTTACTGTTAGGGACGCTTATTTATAACTAACCGTAAGGCATTAATTCCTTAACTCTTACTTGTTCCGGTTTTGTAAGAATGCCGGCATGTCTCAGACTTCTTTTTCTTTTAGAACTTTTTTTTGTAAGAATATGTCTAAGTCCCTGTTTTTTGTACTTAACTTTCCCTGTGCCTGTAAAAGAAAATCTTTTAGAAGCGCTTTTTTTTGTTTTAATTTTTGGCATAAAGCCTTCTCCTCTATTTTTTTCCCTTAGGATTAAGTGTCATTGACATAAACCTGCCTTCCATCATAGGCGGCTTATCAAGTATATAATCTCCATCAAGAAGATCAAGCATTTTTGTAAGCACATCTTTTCCAAATTCTGTGTGCGCAAGCTGTCTGCCCTTAAACCTAATAGTAACCTTTACCTTGTTTCCCTCATCGAGAAACTCTTTAACATGTTTTGTCTTAAACTGTAGATCATGAGTTTCTATTAACGGCTGCATTCTAACTTCTTTGACCTTTATAAGCTTTTGCTTTTTTCTTGTTTCTTTTAGCTTTTTCTCCTGATCAAAGCGAAATTTCCCAAAATTCAGAATTCTGCATACAGGAGGAGCTGCCTGCGGAGCAACCTCTATAAGATCAAGCCCTGCTTCCCTTGCTTTTGCAAGAGCCTCAGCTATAGGAAAAACACCAAGCTGTTCCCCATCCTCACCAAGAAGTCTAACCTCTTTTACACGGATAGCTTCATTTACCCGTAAATCTTTGTCTTTTGCAGCCAATCACACCTACCTATTTAATTGTTTCAAAAAAATATATCATTTCAAAAAAAAAGAGTCAAATGGTTCTTGGGATTGCAAAAACAATTAATAACGAATAGAATCCTATTCTATGTTGTTATTTTTACTGCTTCTTTTTCCAATAGTTTCAATATGGTTACTTTCAGAGGATCAGTCTGTTGGGCAGATAATTATTGACTTGAAAAATTACTTCCTGTATGGGGTTTTACTTTTTGCTCCCAGTTTTTTGCTGGTTAATATTTTTATAAGCTTTTTGAGCCGGACCTATACTGTTGCAAACATATATTTCTACTATTTGTTTGCTGTTTATTTTTTTTACCACTTTTTCTGTATTTTATCGTGCGCTTTCAGGTTTAGATATGTAATGTGCATAAGCACAGGCGAAAGAATGACACACTATTTTCTTTTCATGGCAGGGTTTTATACAGCATTTGCCTTTTTTTCTGCTATTCAAAACCACAATAGCGCAGATTTCTACACACTTTTTCTTAAACCTGTTTCCTTATTGATAATGGCAGCCTATACATCATTTTTTATGACCATGAGAGATTCAGAAACAGGTTTGCTAAGGTATCTGCTTGTTGTGTTAATCCTTGTTTTCCCTGCTATTTTAGGATTAGTGCCGTTTTTCTATTATATAAGGTATCCAATCTTTTCTTTTGCTGTAATTTTTGTACTGATAATTCCCGGCGGCTTTTTGTGGTATAGAAACAGGTATATGTAGAGCCATTATATATAAAAAAATAGGTTATTCACTTTAATTGTTCTTTTTGATATATTTTCTCTATAATAATAGGGAGTAGTTGTCTGTTTTAGGAGGGAAAAATAGGAATGAGTTGTTGTAATAAAAATAATAATTTTGAAAAAGTTTTGGAAATCGGGCGCCCGCCAAACATAAAAAAACTTTTTCCGAATTCAAAAGCGCTTATTGTAAGCGGCAAGGTTATTGACCGGGCAATGATTGCTAAAGGAAAAGCAATGACAATTGCTGCCAATGCAAGGAACAGTTTTATTATGAAAGGCACTTTAATGGCAGCTCAAAGGGCAAATGCTGCTATAATAATTGAGATTGCAAAATCTGAAAGCACCTACTGTCAGATAGGTTCCTGGAATTTGGCAGTGCATGTTGATCAGCTTTGTAATGAACTTGGCATTACTGTTCCTGTTGCAATTCATGCAGATCATTACGGAATTAAAAACGAAAAAGACCTTGAAATTGCAAAAGTGGAAATTCCAAGCATGTTTGATGCAGGAATTACCTCAATAGCGATTGATGCATCGCATCTTCCAGAAGATAAAAACCTTCTTGCGAATATCGAACTTAATAAATATGTGCCTGCATGGGCAGGACTTGAGACCGAAGTTGGGGAAATAAAAGGGGACCAGGGGCTTTCAACGCCTAAAGAAGCTGTTTTCCAGATCGCTGGCTTAAATGCAAATGGCGTATTTCCAGACTGGATTGCGCTGAACAATGGTACTGTGCACGGGCTGGAAGCATCAAATGCAGCTGGAATTCAGGTTGAACTTACTGCGGAAATCCATAATAAGCTTGCAAAATACAAAATGTCCGGGGCTCAGCATGGAACTTCAGGCAATAGCTCGGAAAAACTAAGAGAAATTGCCCAAAAAACCAATACAACAAAAGCAAATGTTGCAACAGCGCTTCAGATGATTTCCTGGGGACTCGAAGTAAATGATTACGGCAATGCAACTGTTAAAGATGGAAATTTTGTAAAAGTAAAAGGCAAAGGAGCTGACGAAGAGATGTGGGCTTCTGCTGTAACTCATGCAAATGAAAAGGGCTGGAAGATAGGGGATTATAAAAAGCTTAATCTGGCTTTTGAGAATAAATTCTGCGGACAGAGCAAAGAAGTACGAGACAGAATGGCAAAAGATGTAGAAGATTTTGTCTATAAAATGCTAGTAGATGTTTTTAATGCCAAAGATACTGCTCCGCTTGCAATAGATGCAATTCTTAAAGCAGGTTCTCACGATCTTGGAGCAAAAGTTGGCAGAGTGGAAGATCCGGCAGAGTGGACTCCTGCAAAAATTACAGAAAAAGCATCGAAGTTGGGCGTAGACAGAGGGCCTGACGGAGATTTTGACGACTAATCATCATAACAATAGGACTGCCTGATAAGCAGGCAGTCTATTGGACGAATAAGCGAGAATCGCGCGAAAGCTGCCTGGCGCTTTATAGCGACATCCGTGTCGCTGCGCCAGACGCAACGTCCATGTTGCAGAGCTTTCACAAAGTACCCCTTGCGGGTGTGATCGAGCGATGAGGAACAAAAAGGGTCGCTGTACGCGTACCCCGCGGCTTGTCGCGGCAAACCGCCGTAGGCGGGTGGGTGCCAGGGATTGTCCTGCGGTCGCTTTGCGCCCTTTATTTAAATGTTTTTTGAAAAAAATTGAAACTAATACAAAAAATTAAAAAACTGATAATCCCGCCTGTTGTTATTCCGATAATTGCAATTTTTATGGCTTTTTTATGCTATGTAATTTTTTCGCCGAGGGTGCTTTTTATTTATGACCCTTTCACGCTGAGAATTTCAAACCTTACTATCCCTGAAATAAAAAGAATTGGGCTTCGGCATCATCTTTTTGTCAGACCTATTGCAGCAACCTACGATGATTTTCCTTTTGTTTTTTTTAATTTGAGCGATCGGGACAAAAGCAGAGGGATTATTATAACTGCACATCTGTATTCAATGCTTAAAAATAATGAAAAATATGCAGATTTTTTTAATAACAGCAGAATATTTATTTATGGTCCTCTTTTTGACTATGAGCAAAGCACAAATGCAATAAATGTTTCAGTTTCTATATCAGACAAGCCAAGGTTAAAATATTTTTTGAAAGAGCTTGAAAAGCTTATTTTTTTTATACCTGAATCAATATACGGAAGAGCAAATTTTGTTGAGCCGGAAAACACGCTTATATCCTTATTAATAGAAAGTTTTTACTCTGCACGAAATAATGGTACTGTTGAAAAGCTGCCTCTTGCAGAAAATTTCAGAAGAGACAGTATTTTTTTTGAAGATAATTCTTTAACTGTTTTATGCATAAGGAGAATAACACCCAGCGTCAGAAACCTGGTTACAGAAGCAGATGGGAAAATTCTCTTTTTTGATTATGTTAATAGCCGCAATCTGGCAGGCAGCATTTATGTAAATGAAAGCGGCGGTGTTTCCATGTCCCTGAGTTATGATTATAGGCAATCTTTACATAAAATATTCAAAGTTATGACCCAAACCGCCGAAAAGAAAATAGGTTATAAGGCTGTTTTTACTTTATTCCCATAAAATTAAGAAGGAATAAAATATATTTGACAAGGCAGTTTGTAAAAAATATAATCAATAGAAACTAATAGAAAAGCGGTACTTTTCGCAAAAAGGAGAAGATAATGAGACAAGCCAGCCTGGTTTTTGGCTTATTCATTCTAATGTCTATGCTGTTTACTTTTACGGTTGCAGCAAGTCCCGAAAGACCCTTAGGAAGAACACAAAATCTGGTGTCAATTATTCTTGATGATTTTAATAATCCGGAGGAGAGTCCGTGGATAGCTGTTGGCAGCAGATTTGCTACAGAGGATTTTCCAAGAATAGCTTTCCCGAGAGCTTGGCCCGAAGCATTGCATGGAGCTAACAGAGAAGGCAGAGACCTTAGGGTTTTGGGTGTATGGGGCAGATTTGACAGACAGGGATTTAATTATATTCAACTAATCCCCAACAGAAGAAATGAAGCCGGTGAATTTATAGGAATTCCTATACCAGGAAGAGCAAGAGAGCTTGACTTATGGGTATGGGGATCCAGATTTGATTTTTATATGGAAGTTCATGTAAGAGACTATAGGGGTTTTGTGCATGTGCTTGATCTCGGCAGTATAAATTTTGCAGGGTGGAGAAACCTAAGCGTTGAATTTCCCGGCAGAGTACGACAGGTCCAAAGGCATATACCGCAGCAGCAGCCATTAAGCCTTATGAAGGTTGTTATATGGACACGGCCCAATGAAAGAGTGGATAATTTTTACGTTTATCTGGATCAGATTAAAGTATTAACAGATATCTTTACTACAAGGTTTGATGGCGATGAACTTGCCGACCCTGAAAGAGTAGAAGAAATTTGGGGTTCTTTCGAGAGGAGGTAATAAATAAATGAGTAGTTTTACAAAAAAACTTTTGCTTTTTTTATTGATAATGACTATTCCCTGCTTAGCATTTGCGCAGCAAGCTGGCGCTCCTGTTGCGGAAAACATAGGTGTTAATTCTGCTCAGCAGAGGCTTAGAGAAATATCAGTAACTAAATTCAATAACGACGGATTTTTTAGAACAGCAATGTCTCGCGATGCTGGTTTTATAACTATGAGAAGGCATCGAGGGGGTCCTCTTGGTAAAATACCTATTGAGGCTGAAGCACGTCTAGGAATAGAGGAAGAGGACATATATGTTCTTGGTCTTAGAGTAAATTTTGACAGAAGAGGTGTTCACACTTTTGCAGTAATGCCTGTTCGCCCTATACCAATTCCTGGAATAACAAAAACACTTTCTGTTTGGGTTGTTGGAAGAAATACCAACCATATGTTAAGTATAATGCTGCTTGATCAGCATGGTCAGCCTAAAGAGCTTACAATGGGAAGACTTAATTTTTCAGGCTGGAGGCAGATGACTGTTGCTGTGCCGCCGGAAATTTCTCAAAGAAATCATCGTCACCCAAGTTTGGGCGGATTAAGCTGGGCTGGATTCAGAGTTGTGTGTGACCTTGTTGATACATGGGGTTCATATTTTATTTACTTTGATGATCTTAGGGCTGTTACAGACCTCTTTGCCGAAGAAAGCAGAGATATTGATGATATGGTGGATGGCTGGTAAAGATTTTGCCTTTTTGTTTATTATGGAAATAAAAAACTGTCAGTTTAAAAGCTGGCAGTTTTTTTTGTTAGTCATATATTGCGCGGCATTGCGAAGCAGCCGCGCTCGGTCGAAAAAACACCGGCTGCGAAAAAATGATACCGCAGCAAAGCTGCGTTTCCTTATTCGCTCGGTAATGTGCGTGCAAGCACGCCCGCTACACTCGCTTCATTCGGAAATAATGTATTGTAGCCCCGAACAAGTTCGGGATGCTGCGCAATTTATTCTCGATTGAATAAATCAGTGATTTCTTAGATAATAAAAATTATGATTGATATTTTTATAGAGTCTGTGCTGCAATTTTTGAGAATAGAAGATGAAAGCCTTGCGGGCACTATAGTGCACATGGTGTTTAAATTTGTTATCCCTTTAGCAGTTCTGATTGCTGCTTACAAAGCAATAATGCTGGGTATATACCGCATAATTGCAAAAAGGCGTTTATCCAGCAATAAAAAAGTAAAAATTGTTTTCTGGCTGCGAATTGTTTTTAGAATAATTTTTATAATATTACTTGTTTTTATTGTAAAAATTTTATTTGGCGAGAATTCAATTAACCATATAAAAATATTGTTCAGCGGAATTAATCAGCCTCTTTTTTCAACAGGAAACAGTACAATATCTCTTTTTACCATGATTATGATAATCCCGGTATTTTATTTTTCAACATGGGCTGGAAAGGTAGTATATAGGTTGGTAGATACTTCTTTTTTTTCGTCGACATTAACAAGCAGCGCAAAACAGGCAGAGCATGAAAAAAATGTTTATCTTGGCAATTTAAGCATGTTTGTAGAGCCCAGCAATAAAAAGGTGCTTGCAATTGCAAAAATATTAAAATATGTTGTTGTTGTTTTTGCATTTATTATAGGTTTGTCATTAATAGGAATTGATATTTCTTCTATTGCTGTATTGCTTGGGGTTTTAGGTATTGGTCTTGGGTTTGGTCTTCAAAATCTTATTGCAAATATTTTTGCCGGGTTTACTATTATGCTTACAAAGCCTATAGAAGAGGGAGATTTTATAAATGTAAGAGGCAGCCGAGGCACTGTTGTAAAAGTAAACTCTGTTTCCACAATAGTATTAACGCGGCTTAATGAGACTATTATCGTGCCCAATTCTGTTCTTCTTTCTGACGTTATATACAATGACAGCCACTCCGACAGAATAGTAGTAATAGAAAATATGGTTATAGTTTCCTATGATTCTGACGTAGAGATGATAAAAACCTTATTAATTGAAATAGCAAAGAGAAGCCCTTATTCGAAAAAAAATGACGAACCAGATGCCCGTATTACTAACTTTGACAGGGCAGGGGTCGAGTTTACCCTATATTCCGCAATAAATGAAGTTGTAGAGAGAGGTCCTGCAAGGGCATGGATTTACCTTGAAATATGGCGGGAGTTTAAGAAAAATGGCATTAAGATCCCTGTATCGCAAATGGATGTTAATATAAAAAAGGAGGAAAGAAATGAACTTTATAATTCCGGATTATAATCTAACTTATATCTGGCTTGCTTTTGTTATTATTTTTATTATTATTGAAGTAACGACATTTAATCTCACTACAATATGGTTTGCTTTTGGTTCGCTTATTTCTATGATATTTGCATACGCAAGGGCTTCGCTTACTGTGCAGGTACTGGCATTTTTATTTGTTTCAATACTGCTTGTAGTTTTTGCAAGACCACTTGCTGTAAAGTATAAGGTAGGAATAAATAAAACAAATACTGATAGTCTTTTAGGTGAAATAGGAGTTGTTACAAAAACAATTAAGGATATGTCTACAGGTCATGTAAAAGTTAAAGGTCAGGAGTGGTCTGCGGATTTAGCTTCCGGGGAGACTATTGAAGTTGGGGAAAAAGTAGAAATAGTTGACATAAAAGGTGTAAAGCTTATTTGCCGACGAAGCGAGAACCGCGGGTAGAGCTGTCTGGCGGTCGCTTTGCACGTAATTAAATAAAAAGGAGTAAATATGGAATTGCTTATTATTTTGTTGGCGTTGCTGGTTATTCTTATCGTTACTAGCGTAAGAATTGTTCCGCAAGCGCACGTTTTTGTAATTGAACGGCTTGGCGCATATCTTGCGACATGGAAAGTAGGGCTGCATATTAAAATACCTCTTATAGACAGGGTAGCAAAAAGAGTTTCTTTAAAAGAGAAAGTAATAGATTTTGACCCGCAGCCTGTAATAACAAAAGATAATGTTACAATGCAGATAGATACTGTTGTTTATTTTCAGATTACAGATGCAAAGCTTTTTGCTTATGGCATTGAGCAGCCTATTGTTGCCATAGAAAATCTTACGGCAACTACGCTAAGAAACATAATAGGCGATCTTGAGCTTGACGAAACACTAACCTCAAGAGATGTTATTAACACAAGAATGAGAACAATACTCGATGAAGCTACAGATGCATGGGGAATAAAAGTTAACCGCGTTGAAGTAAAAAACATAATGCCTCCGAAAGATATTCAGGAAGCTATGGAAAAGCAGATGCGTGCAGAAAGAGAAAGAAGACAAGCGATTCTTCGCGCAGAAGGTGAAAAAAAATCTGCTATTCTTGTTGCCGAGGGTCAGAAGGAATCTACGATTCTCAATGCGGAAGCAGAAAAAATGGCTGCAATAAGAAAAGCAGAGGGAGAAGCAGAAGCAATATTAAAAGTTCAGGAAGCAACTGCAAGAGGAATAAGAATGATACGGGAAGCAGAGCCAAATAAACAGGTTATCGCGCTAAAGAGCTTGGACGCTCTTGTAAGTGTTGCAGATGGTCAGGCTACAAAAATTATTATCCCTTCGGATATTCAAAATATTGCAGGGCTTGTAACATCTATAGGAGAGCTTCTTAAAAGCCCGGATGGGAACTTAAACTCGCCGCTGCTTGTTCAGCAGGAAAATCCAAAAACAGATAATGTCAAAAAGACCGAAAACAATAGCGAGTAGCGCCCATCACTATTAGAATTGTCCCGGAAATTTATACAACCCCCCGGGATATTTAATCCGGACCACAGTGCGGGATGCTCTATTGCCTCGCATAAATTTATGGAACAAAGATGAATCTATTCATAAAACTGCGGGATACGCTTCACTATCCTGCTTAATTATTCACTCTCTCCACATATTCTTTGGTTTCTGTGTTTATCATAACTCTTTCGCCTTCTTTAATAAAAAGAGGAACTCTTACGACAAGACCGGTTTCTATTGTTACAGGTTTTGTTGTTTTGGTAACAGTATCACCTTTTACCCCTTCGCTTGCCTGGGTTACAGTATATACCATCTTGGCGGGGAGTTTTACATCAATAGGCTTTTCGCCCCATATTACAACTTTATAAGTGTCGCCTTCGATCATAAAAAATTTTATTTCTTCAAATCCTGTAAATGGCACGGTAAATTGTTCACAAGTGCTGTTTTCCATAAAATGATATGACTCGCCGTCTGCATAGAGATACTGGCAGCTTTTTTCCGATACAGCAGCTTCTTCGACATTATCTTGAGTTTTCATTGTTTCTCTTAATACTTGACCTGTAATAAGATTTTTTAGTTTTAGCCGTGCAAATGCAGAACCTTTTCCGGGATTCACAAACTCTCTTTCCACTACAAGGTGTGGTTCGTTCTTAATAAGTAGAAACATTCCTTTATCGATAGCGCCTGCTTTAATCATGTAAAACCTCATTTTTTTAGGAATAAAAGGATTAATACCCTGCTGCTTGTCTGCGGAATACGCGTCGATAGCGTGGAGGCAGGGCTTGTCCTGTGATATAATATCTTTTGTATCATATTTTTTAAATCAAATCAAGAATAGCATTTATCTCTTTTTTAAAATGATAGGCAGCGGCAATTCCTCAGGTGTTTAGAAATATAAGGTATAGCTTTGCTGCCTTTTGTTTGCTTCCTCGCTCAGTTCGCAAGGGGCATAGCCCCTTTGTCCACCTCGTCTTTCGGTCATGTGCGTGCAAGCATGCCAGCGGCTTTCACTTCTTCAGTGGATGTGCAAGCATAGACACCTTGCCAGCGCGGGCTCCGCCGGATAATATTTGAATAATAAAAATCTATCTTGACTTATCGAAGCTTATATAGTTCTCCATTTCTATATGTCGTTTTATGTGTCATTGAGAATACTGGAGGCATTTCATATAATATTTCCCTTGACAAGTTGCTTTGGTTTGCTATACAATTATGTATAGACAGGAGGAGTTGTGTTTACATGGACTGAAGAAAAGAATCAGCGTAATTATAAGAAACATGGTTTTTACCTGTCGGAAATTATGGAAGTTTTTGATGCCCATACTTGATTGAATGGTATGATAAAGAGCATTCTTCTATGGAGGAAGATAGGTATATCTGTCTTGGAAGATTGCATGATACGGTCATCTTTTTTGTGGTTTTCACAGAGAGAGGTGAGAATATCCACCTTATTACTGCACGCAAGGCGGATCCTATTGAAGAGATGTTATACTATGCCCATTACGAAAAAGAGACTAGAGGAAATTAAGGCTTTCAAGGTTACAGATTTTTCTGACGCTCCGGTTTTGACAGAAGGGCAGATGAAGGAATTCAAGCCTTCTCATTTACGAAACATGGCAAACTATAAACCTATCAAGAAGACTGTAAATGTCCGACTTGATGCTGATATCATTGAATGGCTACAGAGTGAGGGCAGGGGTTACCAGACTCGCATGAATGCTATCCTTCGGGAAGCTATGGTAAAGTCGGGGGCATAGTGTTTTTATCATTGTTCTATGCATTCGTTGGATAAAAAAAACCAAATAGCACTTCCTGCTAAAGACGTAATTACGCCTACAAAAAAACAATACAAAAAGACTTCTTTTTTTCTCGTTTTATATCAATTGTTGCATCGGTAATCTGACTTCCATTTTTAGCTACAATAGATTCTTTAATGGCTGCTATTGTGTTTTTTTCGCTGTCATTCTCTGTTTCAGTTTTTTTAATTGCAGCATTGTTAATTGTACTTTTACCTGCAGCCACAATAGAATTTTGGATTTGTTTTTTCATATTCGTCCTATTTTTGCTTCTGTTATACTACTTCCGTTTTGGGACCTGCCCGAACTTAATTTAGCAGGGGTAGGATTTGAACCTACGACCTCCTCGGGTTATGAGCGATAGAAACACCTTTAATTCTTGTCATTGTATGGAATATAACAACATGAAGTCAATTAGAGTAAAACCACGTCAGTCTAATTTAAGCTTCGCCCTGAAAAAGTTCAAGAAATTGGCAAGATGTTCAGTGTCAAAGAGGTTTCGTTTAAGCAGGTCAGACAAAGCAGTTGAAGGTGAACCATTTTCTCAAACTCCCGGTGAATTGCTCCAATACAAGATAAATCCTTCCAGTTTTCCAGATTGTAAATCCATTCAATATCTGTTGTCGTATAGGCTGTTCGTTTTTCTATGCGCCCGCCGTTTTT
>JGI20163J26743_11538529_pt1 | contig 36905 bp, 29 predicted proteins | sample TergutCu122P1_FD_26743 | JGI IMG/M metagenome (IMG submission 26743) | reverse complement strand
GCAGGGTTCCATACAAGGGAGAATTAAAACCTTTTCTTAACCAGCTTATTGTAGGTCTAAAAAAAGGGATGTCCTATTGCGGCTGCAAAGATATAGAAGCTCTGCGCAATTACAAAAAATTTGTCAGAATGACAGTTGCCGGGTTAAAAGAGAGCCATGTTCACGATGTTACTATAGCAAAGGAACCGCCAAACTATACAAAATAAAGAGTTTTATACCCCGCAGCAAAGCTGCGAGGTATAAAACTCTTTGTTAACCTTCGTCGCCTCGGTACATAAGGGGCATAGCCCCTTGTCCACCTCGGCGTTCGGTCATGTGCAAACTATGTTTGCCCGCGACCCTCACTTATTCGGTGGATGTGCAAGTTTTGCTTGCCCGCGGTTCTCGCTTCGTCGGCAAATATTTTTTTTTCAGTAAGTATAAAGGAGCTTGAAACATGGAAGAATATTTTAATGATGCACGCAAAAGAATAATTGAACAAGCAAAGGATAAAGATGTTCTTCTTTTGATTTCCGGCGGCGTTGATTCTGCGGTTGTAGCTGCCCTTTTGTTAAAATCCTTAAATCCGGAAAAAGTCCACCTTATGTATATTAATACAGGGTTAATGCGAAAAAATGAATCAACAGAAATAGAATATAATTTAAAAAAACTTGGGGCGAAAAATCTTCATCTTGTAGATGCTTCGTGGCAATTTCTTAATGCATTAAAAGGAGTATCTGATCCTGAAACAAAGCGAAAAATAATAGGAGACCTTTTTATTACTGTGCAGCAGGAAGAGGTGGCGAAGCTTGGGATACCGCATAACGCTTTGCTTGCACAGGGAACGATCTATGCAGATTTAGTCGAATCAGGAAAAGGCGAAGGGAAAAAAGCTCATGTAAAATCGCACCATAATGTAAAATCGCCGCTTGTAGAGGAAAAAAGACAGAAGGGGGAAATTATTGAACCTCTTGACAAGCTCTACAAAGACGGGGTTAGGGAGCTTGGAAAACTGTTGGGGCTTGGTCCTGAGATTATAGGCAGGCATCCTTTTCCGGGCCCGGGACTTGCTGTAAGAATACTTGGGGAAGTAACGGAAGAAAAATGCAATATTCTTCGCGAAGCAGATTATATTTATATAAGCGAGCTTAAAAAAAGAGGACTATACGATAAAATATGGCAGGCATTTTCTATCTTGCTTCCTGTAAAATCTGTTGGAGTCGATGGCGCCGGTGAGCGAAGATACGGTCAAGTGCTTGCGCTGCGTGCGATAACGTCAAGAGACGGAATGACTGCGGATGTATTTCCAATGGATATGAAAGACCTTCTCGAAATATCTTCTTTGATTACAAGCTCTGTTCCTGCTATAGGCAGGGTGGTTTATGATGTTTCAAACAAGCCGCCTGCAACCATTGAGTGGGAATAGGGGTATTTAGTACCCTTTTTTGTAATTAAAACCTTTTATTAACTTAGGAGCCGAGTGTCGCGGGCAAACTTAGGTTTGCACACAAAGTACCCCTTGCGGGTGTGACCGAGGCGACGACGGTTAGCAAAGGATATTATACAGCAGGGCTTTGCCCTGCTGTATAATATCCTTTATTTTTCTCAAAAAAGATTTACTTTTTATTGCATTTTTCTTATAAATCTATTATATTTTAAGTGACAATTGAATATTGTGTGTTTGCAGGGGTACTCTTTTGAGTTGAGAAGGCAAAGCCTGACCCTTTGAACCTGTTGGTTAATACCAGCGTAGGAAGCAAATGAAATTGCAAGATTACAGGCGCTTTCCTTTTATGGGCAGCGCCTTTTTTTGTTTAAGAGGCGCATTTGAGGAGAATAGAGTAATATGTATGTGAATGGTAAAGAAATATCAGTGCAAAATAAAATATCTTTATACGAATTTCTGAATAAAGAAGGATATGAGATACAAAGGGTAGCAGTTGAAAAAAACGGAAATATTGTACCAAGAAAATCTTATGAAACAGAAGTGCTCTCTGACAAAGATAAACTTGAAATTGTTTGTTTTGTGGGCGGAGGCTGAGAAACGCTAATGCAGGCTCAAAAAATAACCGAAAGCGCCTTATTGGCGCGAAATATTCCGGGAATAAATGAGAAATTAAAAAAAAGCGGAATTGCCATAGCTGGGTTAGGAGGGCTTGGTTCAAATATCGCTGTAATGCTGGCAAGAATTGGCGTGGGAAAACTGCTGCTTGTGGATTATGATGTAGTAGAGCCAGGCAATTTGAACAGGCAATATTACGATACAACACATATCGGATTGTTAAAAACCGAAGCGCTTAAAAGCCAGATTAACAAGATAAATCCATTTGTTGATACAGAAGCTGTTGCTGTGAAAATAGAGGCAGGTAATGTTTTGGATGTTTTTAAAGACTATTCGATAGTTTGCGAAGCATTTGATGATCCGCAGTATAAAGCGATTCTTGTAAATGCACTGCTTGAAGCTGGTGGAAAAAAAATTATTGCTGCTTCGGGCATGAATGGGTATGGGAGCGCAAACAATATTAAGACAAAGCGAACACTTAAAAATCTTTATGTATGCGGCGATTCTATGCCAGCAGAGCAGGATGGCATTGGCTTTATGGCTCCAAGAGTCATAGTATGCGCAGCACATCAGGCAAACATGGCTTTGCGTCTTTTACTGAACATTGAGGAGGAGTAGAAAAACAATGAATGATCCTTTAATTATAGGGGGAAGGGAATTTATATCCAGGTTTATTTTGGGTTCAGGCAAATTTTCTCTTGAAATGACAAAAGTTGTCATAGAAAACGGCGGTGTCGAGATGGCAACGCTTGCTCTTAGGCGCGCGCACACAGGCGGAAAAGAGAATATTCTTGATTATATTCCGGAAGGAATTACGCTTTTGCCAAACACATCGGGTGCAAGAAATGCGCAGGAAGCAGTGCGTATTGCCAGGCTTGCAAGAGACCTTGGGTGCGGCGACTTTGTTAAAATAGAAGTAATAAATGATTCAAAATATCTGCTGCCTGACAATTATGAAACTATTAAAGCAACTGAGATTCTTGCAAAAGAGGGCTTTATTGTAATGCCTTATATGTATCCGGATTTAATTGCAGCAAGGCAAATGGCTGATGCAGGAGCTGCAACAATTATGCCGTTAGGCGCACCTATTGGCAGCAACAAAGGGCTTTTAACAAAAGAGTTTGTTAAAATCCTTGTTGATGAAATAAATCTGCCAATTATAGTTGATGCAGGCATAGGCAGGCCATCGCAGGCTTGCGAAGCTATGGAGCTTGGAGTAGCTGCAATAATGGCAAATACCGCGATCGCAACAGCAAATGATGTGGGAACAATGGCAAGCGCATTTAAGCTGGCTGTGGAAGCAGGAAGAAAAGCATGGCTCGCGGGGCTTGGCAGGGTGTTGGAACACAAGGCAGAAGCTTCAAGTCCATTAACAGGATTTTTGGAGGGTCATTAATTAAATGCAAAATGCTTTAATAACCGACAACGTAATGAACTATCTTGATTACATGGAAGCAACGGATTCCGGCATAATGGACAAAACATTAATGGCGACTGATAACTATATGTGTAAAACATATAGTGCAGGTGACGTAAAAAAAGCGCTTTGCGAAGATAGTTTGACATTTTATGACTATGCAGCGCTTTTATCTCCTGCAGCAGAAAATATGCTGGAGGAAATCGCAAAGCAAGCAAAAATCGAAACCCGAAAGCATTTTGGGAATTCCGTTAGTTTATATACACCCCTATATATTGCAAATTATTGCGATAATCATTGCACCTATTGCGGGTTTAACTGCAAGAATGATATTACTCGGGGAAAACTATCTTTCGAGGAGATCGAGGCAGAACTTAAAGCAATTTCCAATACAGGGCTGGAAGAAATTCTATTACTAACAGGCGAATCCAGGGAAGAGTCAAATGTAGAATATATTGGCGAAGCTGTAAAACTTGCGGCAAAATATTTCCCAACAGTTGGTATTGAAGTTTATCCTTTGAACACAGATGAATATGCCTACATACATCAATGCGGTGCTGATTTCGTAAGTATTTACCAAGAAACGTATGATGCAGATATATATGCAAAATATCACCTGAGCGGACCGAAACGCTCTTATCCTTATCGCTTTAACTCGCAAGAGCGCGCCATAAGGGGCGGCATGAGGGGCGTTAGCTTTGGTTCGCTTCTTGGCATTGGCGATTTTCGCAGGGATGCTTTTGCTACGGGAATCCACGCATATTTGCTGCAGCAAAAATATCCTCACGCAGAGATTTCGTTTTCTGCTCCAAGAATACGGTCGTTTATAAATAGCCGGGATACGCAGGAATCTCAAAATAGTGTCTCCGAAAAACAACTTTTACAAGTTCTGCTGGCTTACAGAATTTTTATGCCCTTTGTTTCTATCGTTATCTCAACAAGAGAGCGGGCAGGGTTCCGGGATAATGTAATAGGATTGGCAGCCACAAAAATGTCTGCTGGCGTAAAGGTTGGAGTCGGCGGACACTTTATGGAGAAGAAAGGCGATGAGCAGTTTGAAATATCCGATGCGCGGAATGTTGACCAGGTGCATACAATGATACTTGACAGAGGACTTCAGCCTGTTTATTCAGACTACATCAGAATGATATAAAGGGTTGCGAAGTTTACCCTTTATAATCCAGGAGAAAAACCATGAAGAAATTAGATTTAACTTTGTATTTTGTTACAGACAGCACAGATAAAACAGAAACAGATTTTCTGGAAATTGTAAGGCAAGCCTGCGAAGGAGGCGTAACCATTGTGCAGTTACGCGAAAAAGAAAGAAGCGGGCTGGAGTATCTCCGCCTTGCAGAAAAAGTCAAACAAGTAACAGACAAATACAACGTGCCATTGATTATAGATGACAGAGTTGACATAGCAATGGCTGTTGACGCAGCAGGAGTTCATGTTGGGCAAACCGATATTCCGGTTCATGTTGCCCGCAGACTGCTTGGGAAAAACAAAATAGTCGGCGCGACTGCAAAAACAGTTGAGCAGGCAAAAAAAGCAAAAGAAGAGGGCGCGGATTATCTTGGAGTTGGGGCAATTTATCCGACAACAACAAAAGTTGTTACAGTTATCACAGAAGTATCAATACTAAATGAAATTGCTGTTCAAACAAATATGCCGGTTGTAGCAATAGGCGGACTAAATGCTTCGAATATGCATGTTTTATATGAGAGCATGGCAGACGGAATTGCAGTAGTAACGGCAATTATGAAGAGTAAAGATCCGCGTAATGCAGCTATGTCATTAAAAAAACAGGTTTTGGATAATTTTAAAAAAATAACCAATAGCCGATAACGCTATAGTAAAGGAGAATATAATATGTCATTTTCAAGAGGATTGAAAGCTAAAGCTGCAAAAGTTTGGGAGGATGGTTATAACCACCCCTTTGTGCAGGAGCTTGGCAAAGGCACGCTGGATAAAGAAAAATTCAAGTTTTATTTATTGCAAGATATTCATTATTTGCTGCAATACGCCAAAGTTTTTGCACAAGCCGTGGTACGGGCAGAAACAGAAGAGCAAATGGTACAACTTACTGCTGTTCAAAATTATATTTTTGCAGGAGAGATGAATGTTCATCGCGAGTATATGAGCAGATTCGGAATAACATCTGCCGATGTCGAAGCCTATAAACCATCGCTTTATAATCGATGTTATACATCTAATATGTTGGCAATTGGGGTAACAGGCAGCTTAGCAGAAATTCTTGCAACAATTTTGCCATGCGGGTATACCTACGCTGACTACGGGCAAAGACTCAAAAAGCAATATGCTGACCGCTTGAAGGGCAATTATTATGAATCATGGATTGAGAAATATGCAAGCGATGAGTTTGCAGGTTCCCTTGAGTGGATTTTTAATGAACTTGATAATCTTGTTGCAAATATGACAGATAAGCAGCGCGAGAGAATAGAAGAAATATTTATCTCCAGTGTTGAGTTTGAGTATCTGTTTTGGGATATGTCTTATAAGCAACAGATGTCGTACTAACAATTTACTCCCGCAAAGGCGGGGGTATGCAAAAAGTATGGTCATCCATATTACGGAATTCTTCTATTAGCCTGTCGATTCTGGCAATGTGTCTATTTATTACAGTGTTATAATTAAGCAAACCTTCCCTGATTCTATGCGCCTGGTCTTCCCAGTGTTGGACTTCTTCAAGCACGATCCATGATCTGGGTACTTTGGCACTCCATCTAAGAGCTTCTTCCCAGTAAATTCTGGCAAATTCATAAATTTCCCTTGCTCTTTCAAGGCTTCTGATATTTATATCCCGAAATGGGGCATTGAAAAAATTAGCTTGCATTCTGTCGAATCTGCTTCCAAGCCCTAAATATGATTCAACAAGTTTCAGGCTTACATGCATTCTAAAAAGATTTCTGTATCTTTCCCATTCTTGCGGAGTTCGTATGACAGCAAGTGCATTTAAAGGATTAGCAAAGTCTGCGCGTAAAGCCTGCTCAAGCCAAAATATATTTTCAAGATGGTCTTCTTTGTAGTGGTGAAGCTGTCTATGATATAATCTGTAAAATTCTTCTGCATAGAGAATTCTGTGTGCAAAAACAGATGTTAGCGGTAAAACCAAAAATATAAGCAGAAAAACAATTTTTAATTTGATCATCATAATTTTATCGGCACTGGGAAAGAATTTCCCATATTTTTTCATTAATTATTTCCGGAGATTCTTCTCCGTTAATATAAAAAGCTTTCATTCCGCTTTTTTTATACTTATTTATTCCATAGTTATAATTATCCAGAATATCTTTTTGAAGCTTTATATCTTCAAAAAGCTCTTTTCCGGCACGGTTTTCCATTCTTTTTTGACACTCTTGCGGACTGGTTGCGATAAAAAAAAGGTATTCCGGCAAGGGAAAATCATTGATTTCAATTACCCAGTTCCTTTTACAAGAGAGCGATTGATACGCAATTGAGGAAAAAAAATACCTGTCGCATATCACCCATTTACCTTGTTTAAGCTGCTCAATTATTCCATCTTTTCCGTAAAGATGATCATTTCTGTCTGCTGCAAACAGGAAAGCCAATGTCTTATTATCCAGAACATTTTTTTTTCTTAAAGCATCTCTGATAACTCTTCCAATAACCCCATCAGTAGGTTCCATAGTAAGAAAAGAAGCGATTTTTTCTTTATCAAGCTTCTGTTTTAACATTTTTAGCTGGGTTGTAGTTCCTGAACCATCAAGACCTTCCAAAACTACAAATTTCTTTAAAATATCTCTTATTTTCATACTATTTTTCCTAATATTTAATTTTTGCTATAAAATATGTTATATTATTTTTATTATTTCCGTAACATTAGTATAGTCTTACGGTTATTATATTATAATAGAAGATATCTCAAACAGGAATTTTTGGAGATAAAATTTATATAAAATGTTGCTAAAAAGTTATCGAAATGCAGTTATTTTAATTCCTCTTGCTCTTTTTCTTGGTGTTATAACTTTCTTCCTTAGCTTTTATTTTGAAAGAAGAATTAATGGTTTTAAAGAAGCAATTATCTCAAATTTTGAAGGAACAATAGACCGAACAATAACTTTTCAAACTATTTCCCCTTCTATATTGCAACATATAGAAATAAGAAACCTTCATATTGCTGATGTCATGGGCAAATACACATTTCAAGCAGATAGGTTTAGAATTAGATTTAGCCTGTTACGAATGCTTTTTTCCAATAAACACCCTGTAAGTATGATATATTTGGAAAATCTTACAGTTAATCTTAATACAGAATCTGACAAAAATATAATTGATATAATTACAAATAGCTTGATAGAAACAACTGGCAATAATGGTAGCTCAAGACCAATTGAAAAACTCACTGTACGAGGAAGAAATATTTCAATTAATACTGCTTTTAATACAGGAATTTACAAATTTAACAGGGTTTTTCTTGATTTAGCTTTTGACAAAGATGAAGTAAATTTTTTCTTGAGGTCAAATTTTTCCGCAGAAAATTTCTTTTTAAATGAAATAATAGGGTCTTTTGCTGCAGATATCAGAGTTGAAGGTTTTATAGATAGGGTATTACAAAATCATAACTATAACTTTGAGATAAGAAATTTTAGAACCAATTTTTTTAATTTAAGAAGACAAAACTTTAATATACAATATCAGAATGGAAGAATTGTTATAAGAAAAACTAAAGACAGAGCTCCGCTTGATTTTATAATAGAATATGATACTTTGGATAGAGTAATTTCTGCTTCTGCAAGATTTGAAAATTACTCGCCAGCCGAAAACTTAATCTCATTTACAGCTAATAGAAATCTCTTTTCGCTATTTAAGCCAAAGTATTCTGGAAGGATTGACCTGGTTTATTCTCTGGACTGCAGTGAAAATAGATTAACTTATAGCGGAAATATTTTATCTTCTGCAGATTCTTTGCATAATAATTTGTCTTTATCGTTTTCAGGAGATGGTAATTTTATAAATTTTACTACTCTCTTACTTGCAACAGAAAGAGGTACAATAGCTTATACAGGCTTGGTGGACTTAAAAACCTTTCTTCCTGCAGGGGTTTTAACACTTACTGATTTCCAGCATGGTTCAAGAAAGGGGGTAAATAGCCAACTTGTTTTTAATAAAGATGGAGAAGAAAGCGTAAGAGCATCTATACATATCGAATATGGAGAAAAAGTAATTGATATTGCAGAATTAAGGGTATCACATAACAATAGGAGATATTCTTTCCATTTATATTTGGAGACAGAAGCAGGCGGGTCATTATCCTACTCCGGGGTTTTATCTTTTGGCGGACAGGAACCTTCATTTACAACAGCTTCAGGCTATTTGGTTGGCGGCAGGGAAGACCGGTCTGTGCTGCGAAATCCCGGCAGACAACATCTGGAATCAACGCTGGTATTTAGAAATTTTGGGCTTGATTATATAACAGATTTTTTTCTTCCTGAATTTTTAACCAGAGGAATAAACCCTGCCTCTAATTTTTACATAGATGCTTCGATAAGAATAGCTACAAATTTTGAAACTTATACCATAGCTTCCAGTAACATAAAAATATACGAAGCCTCTAATATCGATAATTTTATTTCAGCTGCTATTAATATTGATGAGAAACGTATTTCTCTTACTAATATGTTAATTAACTTAAGAAACTATCGTGGTGAAGGGAAGTTTGAAATAAATAGAACCAATCAGTGGCAGTACGATCTTAGCTCGCGGCTTGTAGTAAATAATCAAATTTATAATTTTTCGGGTTCTATACACCCTGGAGCAGGATTTATAATAACTGGAGATTATCATTTTTATCTTTCTCTTTTCCAGTCAGATACCAGAGCTGTATTTTCTGTTTTTTCAGAAAGACTTCCTTTAATACTTCCTAATAATACCAGATCGTATCTGTCTTTACGTGTAAACGGATACAGCGATAACGATAACAATTATAGAATTTTTTTGCGCAATAATACATTAACCGGAATACAGACACCGCATACAACAATTGATCTTTCACTAAGCGCTTATATTGTAAATAACAACGTAAGAATAACTCGTATAACTTATAGGGATGGATTTTCAAGGCTTAATGGGATTGGCGATATAGTTGTCATAAATAATCGGGAAGTATATGGCTGGACACGTATCTCTGATGCCAGAAACAGAGAAAAATATCTTTTTAGTATAAATATAAACGATGATACTTTTTTAGCTTCAATTAACTTCGATAATTCACTTATGCAAAGAATTGGCGGACAGCAGGTAGCCGGGCATTTTTCAGGGCAAGTAACATATAAAAATCAGGCAGGGTTTCAGGAAATAAGAGTTGCAACTAAAACACAAGATGGATTGCTTTTGGGCACTAATTTTTTTGCTGAAATAGACTTGTATATATCTAAAAACGAAATTTCAATTAATAAATTAGAACTTGAATATGGTACAAATCGTATAGTAAATGGCGGGGGCTTTATTGATGGAATTAATCGAAATTATCTTTTTACCTCAGGATTTATTTCCAGGCGGTCGGCAGCAAATGCTTTTGAAAGTAATATAATAATAAACGGAGAATTATCCCGAACACACCATGCTAATAATTTGTTTAATTTATCTTTGTCTCAATTTGTTAGCGGGCGCCTTCTTTTAGGCATGGTAACAAGTGATTTAAACTATGACTTCTGGCAAGTAGCTTTTGTCAACGCAGAAGAATATTTTTCAATTTCCGGAGGACCTGAAAATTCAATTAATGCACATTTTGATAAAGCAGGAGAATTTGTCATATCGCTTCAGCAGCCTTTACCTATAGCCGGGTTGTTTTCAGGAACAATAGATGAAGGCAATATTCAAGCCACTTTTGCAAATATCTCTCTAAATCTTGATCTTATAGGATTAATATTATCCAATCCTCTCTTTAACCCTATAGGAGGAGTAGCTAAAGGAACCATAAATGTTTCCGGGCGGCTTGCTGACCCTGATTTTTTCGGAGAACTATCTATTGAAGGAGCGAGAGTTGTTTCTAGTTTAACCCCGCAAGCTATGGGACCTTTTGATACATATGCAGTATTTGATGGCAGAAGCTTTTCCATACCTGAGACATTGGTCAGAATGCAAAGATCCAGAATCAATTTTCAAATGGATGCAGCATTTGACCGCTGGATTCCAGGTGAATTTATTGTAATGCTCAGAACTCCTCCTGGTGCAACTGTATGGATAAGAGAGAGATTTGGCACTGTTGATATTGACGGATATGCATCAGGAGAGGTAGTGATTGAAAACACCGATGTTACTACGGTTACGGGAAGACTTTTTGTGACTAAGACAACAATTGCGCTTACTGAAGAAAATGGGGAAGAAATATATATACAGCAAGATGATCTTGGGGGATTGGTTCTGGATTTGGAATTGCTGACAGGACCGGGCATAGAGTTTTTCTGGCCGGCCAGAAGGCTTCCAATGCTAAGAACAACTGTTGCAGCAGGGCAAAGATTAAATATTTATAGAAATACAGTGACAAATGCTTTTTCTTTAACAGGTGATTTAAGAATGGTAGGCGGAGAAATATATTATTTTGGCAAAAGTTTTTTCCTGAGAGAAGGAATGATTGCTTTTGATGAAGATGAAGAGCAATTTGATCCTCATGTTACACTCAGGGCAGAATTAAGGGAGAGGACAGCTGACAATAGAAATATCAGAATATTTCTTGTAGCCAATAATAGCCCATTAAGCCGGTTTTCGCCCAGGTTTGAATCGAATCCCCCAATGTCAGAAACAGATATCTATATCCTGCTGGGGCAAGGTATTTTTGATCAGTTTGGAGGAGAAGATATAACCCTTACTTCTGCTCTTATGGGCGCTGGTTCTTACGGCACACAGTTTTTGGGGTTTATGCGGCCTTTTGAGACAGGTGTAAGAAATTTCTTAAATCTCGACTTTTTCATGGTTAGAACACATTTTTTGCAAAGAGCATTTCTTTATGATATTTTTAATGTAAGAAATGTAACCTACCGCGAAATTCATGGATTAAACACATATTTGGACAATACTTCGATTTTTATGGGAAGATATTTTGGAGAATACTTTTTTTTGCAAGGTTTAGTAAGATTAAGCACTTTGGGTTTTGACACACCGCGAAATTCTCGTTATGATATACCTGATTTCATGGGTATGTATATTGAAACAGATATAAGTTTGGAAATTGATACTCCTCTTGCTCTTATTAATTTAAATTTTTACCCGCAAATCACTAATTTTTATGATTCTTTATTAGATACAACTATTCAGTTGTCCTGGAGATTTTCATTTTGATCAGGAGCTTATAATGGTTTTTTTTAGAAAAACTTTCATTGTTTTTTGTTTTATTTTGTATATTTTACCAACCAGTATGCTTTTTGCCGACTGGTTTGAAGGCAGAGTCATTAGTGATATAAGATTCAGAGGGTTACAAAATATATCTCAAAGTGAAGTTACTGCTATTACAGCACAATTCATAGGAATAAATTATTCCGACGAACTTTTATGGAATATTCAAAATAGGTTATTTGCTCTTGATTTTTTTGAAGATATTGTTCCAACCGCTATTCCGGGAAATGAGAATTTGTCAAGATTTGACCCGGCAAATACAGTAATTATTGAATTTAATGTTCAAGAACACCCTGTAGTAAGAAGAATTCAAGTTGTAGGGAATAGAAACATAAGAAGAAATCAAATTTTGGATACCATATTGCTGAGACCCGGGGATATAATAACCAGGACAAGAATTAATATGGATAGAAACAATATTTTTGATTTATATTTCGAAAATGGTTTTCCTAATGTATCAGTAACCGGAGAAATAGGAGCTATTGATGATTCAAATATAGCTGATGTAATATTTAGAATTGATGAAGGGGCGCAAACAAGAATTAGCGAAATAAGATTTCAGGGAAACTCTTCGGTTCCTTCCAATACTCTAAGACGAACAATAAGTACAAGAAGGCAGTCTTTGTTCTCAAAGGGGTTATTTCTTGAAGCCAGAATAGAAGAGGATAGGCAAGCTATTATAAGACATTACAGAGACAGGGGATTTGTAGATGTCAGAGTAACAGATGTTATTTATGAACTTACCGAAGATGCGGATGGAAACCCGACAAATCTTATTATAACATTTGTTATAGACGAGGGAAGGCAGTATAGATTTGGCGGAATGACTTTTGCCGGAAATATTATAATAACAGACGAAGAATTATCCAGGCAGGTAAGAATGAGACCGGGAGAAATTCTTAATATATCCAGAGTGCAGGCTGATTTTTCAAGAGTAGCAGACCTTTATTTTGATGATGGCTATATTTTTAATATAATAACTATGGAAGAAATAAGAAATGAAGAAGAAGGCACAATTGCTTTTGTTGTAAGGATTGTTGAGCGAGGGAGAGCCCGAATTGAAAATATTATCATTAGAGGAAATGATAAAACAAGAGATCATGTTATCTTAAGAGAATTGCCTTTTGAAGTAGGAGATATTTTTAGCAAAAGAAGAATAATACAAGGAATAGGAAACCTTCATAATCTGCAATTTTTCGATGCAATAGAGCCGGATACCCCCCCTGGAAGCGTAGATGGTCTTATGGATCTTATTATAAACGTTGATGAAGGCAAAACAATAGATCTTCAGTTTGGTCTTACTTTTACTGCAATGGCAGGTGACCTCCCAATTATGGCTTTTGCCACATGGACAGACAGAAATTTTAGGGGTCATGGACAGGAATTAAGTATAGGCGGAGAGCTTTCCGGCATGACCCAAAGACTTACTGTAGGATTTAGAGAAAACTGGCTTATGGGAAGAAGATGGTCAGGAGGTGTTTCCGCGTCAGTAACACGCAGAACTACAGACAGAGCTCTGCAGGATATACTTCCGCCTGTTTTCCCTGGAAGTGATATTAGGGATGGGCATGTTCCTGATCCTTTTACCGGAATAATGGTTGATCCAAGAACAGGAGAACCTTCCGATGCTTCCAATGCAATAACAGATTATGAATTTGCATTAAGACGAGGATACCGTATTCCGCAATCTTATTTAATGGAATATCAATTATGGGATATATCTTTAGGATTAAATACAGGATATACATGGCATACGCCTATAGGAAGATTTAATACATCAACAGGATATGTCTTTTCAAGAACATGGGTAGATTATGATTCTTCAATCTTTAGACCGTTTAATGAAGCCATACGAGACAATTATCAAACCTGGCAAACCATCCAGAGAGTCTGGTTAAGCGCTTTTTGGGATACACGAGACATAGTGCATAATCCAACAAGAGGATTCTTTTTAAGGCAATCTGTTACTTACGTAGGAGGAATTCTCCCCTCTGCAAGGAATTATATAACTACAAATTCAAGAGGACAATTCTTTCGTACTCTTTTTTCAATACCTACTTTTAGGGACTGGAATTTTAGAGCAATACTTGGACTTAACTCTTCACTCGCTGTTATGTTTAACCAATTTGATGGTTCTTTTGATGCAACAACAGAGGATATGTTTCATATAGATGGGTTAACAATGGCAAGAGGCTGGGAGCGTCAATTTGACGGGCAAGTATTATGGGATAATTGGGCTGAAATAAGAATTCCTATAATGGCAAGGTTTATTTGGTGGGACTTTTTCTATAGCGCTACAGGAATGTGGCCGGATAGGGAGTTGTTTAGAACCTTTGATAAACATGACTTTCTCTTTTCTCTCGGAGGAGGTTTAAGGCTTACAATACCGGGAATTCCAATTGGATTTTATTTTGTAAAACGACATCAGTTTATTGATAATAATATAGTGTGGCACAACGGTCCTCTTTTTGCTAATTCTTTGGGACTTGACTTTGTTATTGGTTTTACACCAAGCTTTTTTTAAAAGCCAATTTTATTGTAAGATAAAAAACTTACAATAATTATTTAGAATATTTTTTTGGAGATTAAAAATGCGTAAATATTTTCTCTTAATTCTTTTTTTATTATGCGGATCTTATTTGCATTCGCAACAAATCGTAAGAGTTGGGGTTTTGGATTTCAACAGAGTAGTTTCTACCATTGCAGGCGATCCAAGAACTTTGCAGGAAATTGAGAGGCTTGTCAGAAATTTTGAAGAAGGTCTTAATAACTTTAACATAGAAATAGCGGAACTTGAAGATAGAAGACAAAATTTTTTGCACAACGGCGATAATTTTAGTGCATCACGAGTAGAGCAACAGATTACAAGAAGACGCGAGGAATTGGCAAGATTTACCAGAGATAGAACTCGGGAAATCGAAAACAGGAGAAGCAGGATAAATCAATCTCCTGAAGTACTTGCCAGAATACTTAGGGAAATAGAACATATTGCAGAAAGTCAAGGCTTTTCAATGGTATTTAATTCGCAAGACCCAAATCTTATATGGTGGAGTAAATCTGTTGATATTACTGATTTAGTAATAAACAGGTTAAGACCAAGAAATTAAGATGTCTTTAGATACTCCTGTAATACAGCAGTATAAAAAAATTAAGAGCCAACACCCGGATGCAATATTATTTTTCAGACTTGGCGATTTTTACGAAATGTTTGAGAATGATGCAAAAGAAGTAAGCTCAATACTTAATATAGTTCTTACAAAAAGGCACACAATTCCAATGTGCGGAATCCCTTATCATGCTGCGCCGAACTATATTGAGAAATTATTAAAATCAGGAAAAAAAATAGCAATATGCGAACAACTTTCAAGCACACCCCCAAAAGGTTCAAAAATAGTTGAAAGAGAAGTTGTTGAAATAATAACTCCGGGAACCATTGTAAATGAAAATTATCTGGACAATAAAAACAATAATTATCTTGCGTCAATATGCAAATATAAAAATTCAGTTTCATTTTCATATGTTGATATATCAACAGGTGAATTTTTTGTAAACACTATTCCGTTTGAAGAAAAAGTATCTGAAGAAAGTATTTTCCGCGAACTTTTAAAAATAGCGCCAAGCGAAATAATCATTCAGGAATCATTTATTGAAACAAATAATGAAATAAAAAAAATTATTGCTGAATGCGGCAATGCAGTAATAAACAGATATCCTGACTGGTCTTTTAATTTTAATAATTTATCTGAAATTTTAAAAAAACATTTTAATGTAACAACACTTAAAGGTTTTGGAATAGATGATAATTCTGCAGAAATAGTTGCTGCAGGAGTAATTATTGAATATTTGCGGGAAAGTGCAGGAGTATTGTTATCTCATATTACAAATATTAAAAAAATCAATACAAATAATTACCTTGAACTTGACGGGAAAGCAGTTAAGAACCTTGAAATAATACGCAATATGAATGATGGCTCTGCTAAAAATACATTACTTAGTATTATTGACTACACAAAAACATCAATGGGCGGAAGGTTATTAAAAAGATGGATTCAAAACCCTCTGAAAAATTGCGATTTAATAAACAATAGGCTTGATCTGGTTGAATTTTTTTATAAAAACCAGCTTTTACTTACAAAAATCAGAACTCACCTTTCATCATTAAATGATATTGAACGTTTTACTTCACGACTTGCCTTAAATAAAATTAATGCAAAAGACCTGCTCGGACTCAATATTACTTTAAAAGCTTCCTTGGATATTTCAAATACAATTTCTGAATATAAAGAAAGTAATTTATTTCTTTTTTTTAAAGATGATAGAATAAACCAGGAAATTTTAGAAATTACAAAAATTCTTGATTCTGCTGTTCATGAAGATCCGCCTGTTACAGTAACCGAAGGAAATCTTATAAAAGCAGGATACAACAGCGAGTTAGATAATTTGCGGAATTTAAGAGATAACAGCCAGGAAATACTTAATCAATATATAGAAACAGAGAAAGAAAAAACAGGTATTCCAAATCTAAAAATAAGATATAACAAAATAATAGGATATTTTCTGGAAATAACAAAATCCTATTATGATAATATTCCGCCGCACTTTATTAGAAGACAATCTCTTGTTGGGTGTGAGCGTTACACTACAGAAAAACTCATCTCTCTTGAAACAGAACTTAACAATGCTGTGGAAAAAATAACAATGCTGGAAAAAGAACTTTTTATAGACTTAAGAGATTCCATAAAAAAACATATACCGCTTTTACGATTTGTTGCAGAAAATCTGGCAGAAATAGACTGCATACAATCATATGCTTATGCTTCTACAGCACGCGGATATACACGCCCCAATGTAAATAGCAGCAAAGATATTGTAATAAGAAACGGCAGACACCCTGTTGTAGAAGCTACACTTCCTCAAGGTGAATATATACCAAACGATGTTATATTAAACAAAAAAAAGTTTTTTGTGATCTTAACAGGCCCCAATATGGCAGGAAAATCAACATTTTTAAGACAAACAGCTCTTATAACCCTCATGGCACAGGCAGGAATATTTGTTCCAGCAGAAAGCGCAGATATAGGGCTTATTGATAAAATTTTCTGCCGCGTAGGGTCATCAGATAATCTTGCCAGAGGTGAGTCAACTTTTCTTACAGAAATGTCCGAAACTTCCTACATACTTAGAAATGCTACCGAAGATAGCCTTTTGTTAATGGACGAAGTAGGCCGCGGAACAAGCACAAATGATGGTCTCTCTATTGCCAGAAGCATCTGTGAATATACTGTAAAAAAAATTAAAGCAAAAACACTTTTTGCAACACATTACCACGAACTTGCATATCTTGATTTGCCGGAAATAGAAAACCTCTCGATGAATGCTGTAGAATCAGATGGAAAACTTGTTTTTCTTAAAAAGATTATAAAAGGAGCTGCAAATAAATCATATGGTATAAATGTCGCGGAAATGGCAGGAATACCATATAACATAATATCTAGAGCAGAAGAACTTCTTGAATTTTACGAAGAAAAAAGAGATACTAAAGAGCCAAAAGCAATAGAAAATACTAAAAAACCTCCTCAAAGTGAATTATTTTGCGAAGAACATATAATCTCAAAAGAAATTACATCTATTGATATTAATAATATAACACCTGTCGAAGCTCTAAAATATATAGAAAATTGGCAAAAAAAATTGAATTAAAATGCACTTTTACTATGTTTTTATAATTGATGATTTTAAGTACAATTTTTAACTTTTTCTATCCTCTGCAATGCTCTTTATGCGGCGCTATTATAAGAACTCAGCACACCGCATCTTCAAAGCAACTATTTTGCAATAAATGCGAAGAAATAGCTTTCAAAACATATACAGGGGGGGAACCTTCGCTCGCAGTAGCTCGCTCGGCTGGAAATACCGGAGCAGGACATTCGCTTACTGACGCTAACTCAATGGGAAGTTCCGATGCTGCAAACAGATGCAGGGTTTGCAGCAGAGAGTTAATTTCAGAAATAGATATATGCACAATATGCAGAAAAAGAGAATATTATTTTGCTAAAAATATATCTTTATGGGATTACAATAATCACCACATAAAAACACTTATTCTCAACTATAAATTCAAAGATAAAAAGAAAATTGCCCATTTTTTTGCGGATTCGATCTATAAAATTTATAATATCAACACTGATTTCCAGAATATTCCTGTAATTCCCGCTCCATGCAGCAGAAAAAGAATAATAAAATATGGGTGGGATCACATGAAATATTTATCATCAGTATTGTCAAAAAAATACTATATTGAAACTTTTAATATTTTTACGAAGAAAAAAACCAAAGATCAAAAAGAACTAAATTATGAAAAAAGACAAACAGCTCTTATAAATCAAATCAAAATATCAGACAAAAATATATCAAAATGCCTCAAAAGAAGTAATATAGCTATTTTTATTGATGATGTTTTTACTACAGGCGCAACAGCCAGCTATTGTTCAAAATTATTATTGGATAATGGATTTAAAAAAGTTATTGTTTTAACCTTGGCACTTGATTAAAAAATAATAATCTGATATATATTATCTAGATTCAATATTTTTTTGGTTTAAAAGAGTCGCAAAACGACTCTTTTTTTGTTCGTTGACCCCAGCATAGCGGAGGATAAACTCAGCGAGAATTGCAGGCAAGTGCTTGTTAGAGGAAATGGATTTTTTAGAAGAAAAAAAAGAATATTATAAGATTATAGCGCCAATCGTAAACTCATACGGTTTTGAAATAGTTGAATTAAACTCAAAAAGCCGTGCAGATGGATTATATATTAATATAGTTTTATATTCGCCATCAGGAATATCATTAAATGATTGCAGTAAAGTTCATAAAGCTGTACAGGGAAGAATCGAAGTACATACAGGCAGCAGAGATGTCTATATTGAAGTTTCTTCTCCTGGAGTAAACAGAAACTTAAAATCTGCAAATGAATTTAATGTTTTTAAAGGCAAAACAATAAAACTTATTTTTGGCAATAACACAGAATGGAGTTATTACATAATAAAAGATGCAGATAGAGAAAATGTGTTATTAGAGCCAATAAACAAAAATAGTAATCATTCTCAAAGCGGTAATGAAGTTAAATTACAATATTCGGAAATCCGTAAGGCAAAACTAGAATCTTGAGTGGAGGTATTAAAATATGGCTTCTGATCTTTCTGAAGCAATAAGAGTATTTGAACAAGAAAAAGGAATACCCAGAGACCTTGTACTTAAAACAATAGAAGAATTTCTTATTGCAGCTTATAAAAAGAAATACGGAACAGCAGAAAATGTTATTGTTAGGTTTAATGATGAAGAAACAGAGGTAACTGTTTTTTCAAAAAAAAGAATTGTTGAAGATGATGATGTTAATGATGAAGTTCTCGAAATCGCATTGCAAGATGCCCTTGAATATAATTCTGAATCAGAAATTGGGGATGAGCTTCTCATAGAGATAAACCCAAAAGATTTTGAGCGAACAGCAGTGCAGAGCGCCAAGCAGAGAGCAAAGCAAAAAATCAGAGAAATTCAAAAAGATACGCTTTACTCAGAATTTGCCGAGAAAACAGGCGAAATGATTATTGGTTATTATCAAAGAGAAAAAAATGGAAATATCTATGTTGATTTGGGAAAAATAGAAGGTATTTTACCAAAAAGATATCAATCGCCAAGGGAAATTTACAGACCAAACGACAGAATAAAAGCAATAATCTACGAAGTTGAAAAACAAGAATCAGGACTAAATATAATCCTATCAAGAACACATACAGATTTTGTAAAAAAACTCTTTGAACTGGAAGTTCCTGAGCTTTACGACAAAACAGTTGAAATATTCAAAATAGTAAGAGAGCCTGGATATAGAACAAAAATGGCTATCTACTCAAACAGGGAAGATGTAGACCCTGTTGGTGCCTGCGTTGGGCTAAAAGGGGTAAGAATTCAATCCATAGTCAAAGAGATGGAAGGCGAAAAAATCGATGTTTTAAAATATGATCCAGATCCAAGGGAATTTATAAAAAATGCCTTATCGCCGGCAGAAGTAGAATCTGTAATTATTCTGGATGAAGGAAAGAGGCACGCACTTGCAGTTGTTACCGATAATCAATTATCTCTGGCAATCGGAAAGCAGGGACTAAATGTAAGACTTGCAAACAGACTTGTTGACTGGAATATCGATGTTAAAACAATTGAACAATTTGAAGGAATGGATGTATCTGCCGAGGCAAAGAAAGCAGTATCTGCCCTGTTTGCTGATGAAGAATCTGATGAAAAAACAGAAGAAATAACAAGGATTGATGAGTTGCCAGGAATTCCTGAAAGACTTGTTGAATTATTGCGGCAGCATGGTATAGAATTGATAGAAACATTTTTATCAATTGACATCGATAAACTTGCAGTGCTGGATGGGGTAACACAGCAGGATATTGAATCTATAAAGGCAATTATAGATGAAAATGTTGAAATTATTGAAGATAATGATGAGCAAAAAGCCTCTGATATAAAAGCAGAAGATTTTATACCAGAAGATGATCAGGAAGATATTTCTGACGATGATGAGGAAAATTTTTATGAATGTCCTGAATGTGGTTCTGAAATAACAGACGATATGTCCTTATGTCCAAATTGTGGTGTGGGATTTAGTTTTGAAGAAGATGATGATGACGAAGATGACGAAGAAGAAAAAAAGGATTAATATAATTAAAATAAATACTGATTAAGTTTTAATTGTAGTACTTGTTCCATGTAATAGGAGAAAAAAGTTTAGATGGCTGAAGATCAGGAAAAAATAGAAAAACCCAAAATAGCTTTGATTAAACAAAAGAAAAGCTCTCAAGATTCGCAGGATAATAATCAAAAAAATGAGCAAAGTGATAAACCTGATAACAAAAAGAAAGTTGTGGTTGTGAAAAAAAAGGTTATTGTTATAAAAAAACCAGGCAAAACCAAAGAGAATCAGGAAGATGATAATACTGATTCACAAACAGATACTCCTGCAGATGCAACCAGAGATACATTACATGGAACAACAGGCAAACCAAAAGATAATGAAAAAAAACCTTCAGAATCAAAGTATGACAAAGCAGATAAGACAGAGACCGCTGCTCAGCCGCCAAAAAGTGATAAATTTTATAATAAAAATAAAACAGGTTTTTTTAAACAATCCAGTCAGCCTGCAGCACATGATACAAATGGGAAAAGCGCAAATCCGGAAAATCAGTCAAAATATTACAGGGCAAAAAAAGAACATACAACACCTCTGGTAAGCGAAGGTTCGCAAGGTAGCAAATTTCCAAAAGGAAATTTCAGGGATCAAAAACCAAGATATGGAGGAGCTTCGCAATCGCAAGGGGGAACATCTTTTAAACCTTTTCAAAGGCAAGATGGAAACAAATTTGAGAGGGGAGATAAAAAACCAGGAGGTCCTTCTCAGTTTCGGCCACGCCCCCCGGGAAAATTTGGAGATAAACAACAACGTTTCCCGACAACACCAAGAACCGGCGGTGCAGAAGAAATAGAAAAAGAAATTGCTTCTGCAAAACCGGGCGCAAAAAAAATATTTAAAGCAAAAAAGAAAGCAACATATCAAAAAATAAAAAAAGACCAAGACATAGAAAGAAACTTTCAGGTAAAGAAAAAAACAGTTCAAAAAGCAAATCCTGTGCCAAAAGAAATTGATATAATGGAAGTTGTAACAGTTGCCGAGCTTGCAAAAAAAATGAACCTAAAAGCATCTGACGTTATATCAAGATTTATAGCTATGGGAATGATGGTTACAATAAATCAACAAGTTGATGCCGAGACTGCTGAGATAATTGCATCAGAATACGGCTGTAAAGTAAAAATTGTGTCGTTATACGATGAAACAATTGTTGAGGGCGAAAAAGGCGATGACAAGGATATTATAGAAAGGGCGCCGATTGTTACAGTTATGGGACATGTTGACCACGGCAAAACAAAACTTCTTGATGTAATAAGATTAACGGATAAAGTAGCTTCCGAGCATGGCGGTATTACACAGCATATTGGCGCATATAAAGTTTCAGTCAATGGAAGAAGCATAGTTTTTCTGGATACACCGGGTCACGAAGCTTTTACCCTTATGAGATCACGGGGAGCTCAGGTTACAGATGTTGTAGTTCTTGTTGTTGCTGCAAATGACGGAGTAATGCCTCAAACACTAGAAGCAATAGATCATGCAAAAGCAGCAGGGGTTCCGATTATTGTTGCAATTAATAAGATAGATTTGCCGGAAGCTAATCCGGATCGTGTAAAACAGCAGCTATCGAATTATGACCTTATACCCGAAGATTGGGGCGGTAAAACAATTTTTTGTGAAATTTCCGCTCTTAAAAAATTAGGCATAGAAGAACTTCTTGAAAATATTCTTCTCCAGGCAGATGTGCTTGAATTAAAAGCAAATCCTAATTGCAGGGCAGAAGGAAAAATTATTGAATCAAAAGTAGACCACGGAAGGGGAATAGTTGCAACAGTTCTTATTGACCGCGGAACTTTGTATGTAGGAGATGCTTTTATTGCAGGCACTTATTCCGGAAGAGTAAGAGCTCTTTTTAATGATAAAGGAGAAAAAATTACTTCTGCTCCGCCCGCAACCCCTGTTGAAATTCTTGGATTTACAGGAACTCCCAATGCAGGCGATCCATTTCATGTTATGGATAACGAAAAATCCGCAAGGCAAATTGAATCAAAACGGCAGGAGCTTGAAAAAATAGGCTTTGCAAAAAATGTAAAAAAAGTAACGCTTGATAACTTATATGACTCAATTACCGACGGTGCAATACAGGAACTTAAAGTAATAATCAAAAGCGATGTAAATGGCTCTGCGGAAGCTCTAAAAAATGCGCTCGAAAGACTCTCTACTTCCGAAATAAAGCTTAATGTTATACGCGCTTCTGCTGGAGCGATTGTAGAAAATGATGTAACGCTGGCAAGCGCATCAAATGCAATTATTGTAGGCTTTCAGGTAAGACCTACTTCAAAAGCCCAATCCCTTGCCGAGCAAGAAAAAGTTGAAATCAGAAAATATAATATCATATATGATGCTGTTGAAGATATTAGACAAGCAATGGAAGGATTACTCGCGCCGGAACTTAAAGAAGAAGGAATCGGAACAGCAGAAGTAAAAGATATATTTAAAGTTCCAAAAATAGGCGTAATTGCAGGATGCTTTGTTACAAGCGGGAAAGTCAGGCGTAATGGAATAGCTTATCTATTCAGAGAAGGCGTTAAGATACATAGCGGAAAGATTTCTTCTCTTAAGCGCTTTAAAGATGATGCTAAAGAAGTTGAAAAGAATTTTGAATGTGGTATAGGACTCGAAAATTATAATGATATTCGAGTTGGAGATGTTATTGAAGTGTGTGAAATAAAAGAGATTCATAGAAAACTGGAAGGATAAATGGCAGAGTTCCGGCTTTTAAGGGCAGAAAAAATAATACAGGAAGAAATAAGCAAATTAATACTTCAGGATAAAATAAAAGATCCAAGGATTAATAAACTTGTTTTTATTTCTAATGTAAAAATATCACCGGACATGGGATACGCAAAAGTTGCTGTTTCCGGTTATTGCAAAGAAAAAGATATATTAAAAACAGTAGAAGGTTTAAACAGTGCCGCAGGTTTTATACAGGGAACAATTGGCAAAAAAATAAAAACAAGATTAACTCCAAAACTTACTTTTTTTTATGATAACTCAATAAAAGAAGGGTTTGAAATTAATAAACTTATAGAGGATACCCTTTCTTGACCAAAGCTTTTTCAGGTTTTTTTTCTATAAATAAACCGCCAGGCATTTCAACATACGATATTATCAGGAAAATAAAAAAGAAAACAGGTATAAAAAAACTGGGGCATAGCGGTACGCTTGACCCTTTTGCAGAAGGCGTTGTAGTAATACTTGTTGGTCAAATGACCAGGCTTTTTGATTTTTTTTCATTTTTACCAAAAACATACAGAGGTTTTGCGGAATTTGGCAAAAGAACAGATTCCCTTGATATTACAGGAAAAGTAGTTGAAACTGCGGCGCCCCCGGATATTACGGCAATAAAAAAAAATATAAATAGCTTTATAGGCACCACCACCCAGCGTCCGCCAGCCTATTCTGCAGTGCATGTAAACGGGGTCAGGGCTTATGAGCTTGCACGAAAAGGAATAGAACCCGATCTTAAAGAGAAAAATATAACTATTTATTCCATAGGTATAAATAGTTATGAAGATAATATTCTCGATTTTGAAATAACCTGTTCTTCTGGCACATATATCAGGGTATTTGCAGATGATCTTGCAAAAAAATGCAACTCCGCAGCGTATCTTACAAAACTTATACGCAAATCAATCGGCGGATTTGCGCTTGATATAACTGTAGAAATTGATAAAACATCGCTCGAAGATTTGATTTCACCTGTAGAAGGCCTAAATATCCTAAATATACCTATTTTTACAGCAGATTCCTCTCTTGGTAACAGAATAATTAAGGGAAAAACCCTTTCAAACGAAAAAGAGAATTATCCAAATAAAATTATTTCATTTTTTACAAAAAACAATGATTTTCTCGCTCTTGTTGATAACAGAAATTCAATAATGAACTATATTTTTGTTACAGGCGACACCCAAGGGATGCTTTATGAAAGTAATTGATTGGGAAGATTTTACAGACGCAGATTTTTATATAAAAGAGCCATCCGGAGTAACTATTGGCACCTTTGATGGTCTCCATAAAGGTCATATTCATCTTTTAAAAAGATTATTTGCTCCAGGAATAGAAGAAAGAGTTGTTTTTACTTTTAAGGAAAACCCTGCATGGTTTTTCAGGAAAAAAAACTTCCCTGGCGATATTTATACACTATCCCAAAAAATTGATGTTTTAAAGAGGATAGGAATAACAACAACTGTACTAATTGACTTTTCTGATGATTTTAGTAAACTGAAAGGTAATTATTTTATTTCTTGCATAACAGACCACCTAAATCTTGTAAAAATGGTTATAGGCGAGGATTTTAAATGCGGAAAGGATAATGACACAACAGCAAATAAGTTTTTTGACTTATTAGAGCCAAATCAAGTTTTTACGGAGATTGTGAAAAGACAGCCGCTTAATGGAGTTCCGATAAGCAGCTCCCTTATAAGAGAATTTATAAATGAGGGCCAAATTGATCAGGCAGAACAGATGCTTGAATTTGGATATGCAGTTGATTTAAAAAATATTGATGTACAGCAGGAAAATAACTGCTATTATATTTATAAAAATCAGACCAGACAGGTTTTACCTGATAATGGCAGATATAATTTAAATATATTAAAAGATAATATAACTTTCGAAAAGGAAGTCGTTATTGATAATATTTTTTTGAAATGGTTTAAAAAGTACAATAGTTAAGTATTTATAAAGGAGAAAAAAGGATATGCCTTTGACAAAAGAGGAAAAACAGCAGGTAATTACCAAATTTGGAGCAAGTGACAAGGATACAGGCTCAACAGAAGTTCAAGTTGCTTTAATTACAAAAAGAATTAACTTTTTGACAGAACACTTTAAGCAGCACAAAAAAGACCATAATTCCAGAAGAGGACTTTTAAAACTGGTAGGTCAAAGAAGAAAACTCTTAAAATATCTTAAAAGAATTAACCTCGAGAAATACAGAAATATTCTAGAGCAGCTTAATTTAAGAAAATAATAAAAAAGGATCTATTTATATGCCTAAAATTACAATACCAATAGGTGACAAAGAACTAGTATTAGAAACAGGAAAAGTTGCAAAGCAGGCAAGCGGCGCAGTTTGGGCAACTTATGAGGGTGCAGCAGTATTAGCTACTGTCTGTTATTCTGAAGACGAGATCGAAGGGCTTGATTATGTTCCGCTTCAGGTTGAATATAATGAAAAACATTATGCAGCAGGAAAAATCCCTGGCGGGTTTTTAAAAAGAGAAGGCAAGCCAAAAGATAAAGAAATACTTGTTTCAAGGCTTATTGACAGACCTATGAGACCTTTGTTTCATAAAGAATTTTCAAGAGATATACAATTAATTCCAACTGTAATCTCTACAGATCGAGAAAATCCTCCGGATATTATAGCAATCATTGCATCATCCGCAGCAGTTGTTGTATCAGACATACCGTTTGAGGGACCTGTTGGTGCAGTAAGAGTATGTTACAGAAACAATGAATTTGTCATAAACCCTACTTTTCAGCAAATAAAAGAGAGCCAGCTTGAAATTATAGTTGCTGGTACATCTGATGGCATAACAATGGTTGAGGGCGGCGCTAATGAAGTTTCTGAGGAAATAATGCTCGAAGCTATTGATAAAGCAAGCATTATTATAAAGCAAATATGCGATGCTCAAAAGGAACTTGGGAAAATTGCAGGAAAAGAAAAGCTTCCTATTAATAAAACCGTAGAAGAATTACCTAATTATAAAGCAATTTGGGATTATGCATTTGACCAATACAAAATTGCATGTTTTCTGCCCGGCAAAATTGAGCGCAATAAAGCAAAGGCATCTGTAAAAAACAGTACATCAAAATATTTTCAGGAAAAAAATCCTGGTGTTGACTTTAAAGCAGAAATTTATAAAGTCTTTGAGGATCTCGAGTATAAAATACTCAGGGATGCAATTTTAGAAGAAAATAAAAGATCTGATGGCAGAAAGAACGATGAGGTCAGAGCAATTACATGCGAACTCGGAATTCTTCCAAGGACACATGGTTCAGCTCTCTTTACACGAGGTGAAACACAAGCTCTTGTTGTTACAACACTTGGTTCGGCAAATGATGAGCAAGTATTTGACGACATAGACGGAGACAGGCGCTATAACAACTTTATGCTTCATTATAATTTTCCGCCATTCTGTGTTGGAGAAAAAGGAAGTATATCAACCGGGAGAAGAGAAATAGGACATGGCTCTCTTGCCATGAAATCTGTTGAAGCAATTATTCCTAATAAAGAGGTATTTCCTTATACAATAAGAGTTGTATCAGAAATACTTGAATCAAATGGTTCTTCATCAATGGCTACTGTTTGCGGAAGCACACTTGCTCTTTTTGATGCAGGGGTTCCAATGCAAAATCCTGTTGCCGGTATTGCTATGGGACTTATTTCCCAGGGCGATAAAGCTGTAATACTTAGCGACATTCTTGGAGAAGAGGACCATTTTGGCGATATGGACTTTAAAGTTGCAGGAACAGAAAATGGCATAACTGGTTTTCAGATGGATATAAAAATTTCCAATGTTACTCCTGAATTAATGAAAAAAGCGCTTGAACAGGCAAAAAGAGGAAGATTGCATATTCTTGAAGCTATGAAACCTGCAATGTCTGGTGGCGGCGATGGAAAAATTTCTGATTATGCTCCGCAAATACTGACAATGACTGTAGATGCAGATAAAAAAGGCGTTGTTATTGGCTCCGGCGGAAAAACAATTAAAGGAATTTCCGAAAAAACAGAATCTTCAATAAATATCGACGATAAAGGCAAAATTGTAATTTTTGGAAAAAATAGAGAAAAAGCCGAAGAAGCAAAAAAAATGATTCTCGCGCTTATTGAAGAACCTGAAGTTGGAAGAGTATATAACGGTATTGTAAAAAGAATACTGGAGTTCGGAGCATTTATTGAAATACTTCCAGGAAAAGAAGGGCTTTGCCATATTTCGAAGCTTTCATTTGACAAAGTTAATGCGGTAACAGATGTTTTAAAAGAAGAGCAGGAGTTGCCTGTAAAGTTAATGGAAGTTGACAGGATGGGCAGAATAAATTTAAGCCATATTGATGCTATTGATCCGGAACTTGCGGAACAAAAAAGACAGCAAGCCAGAGAAGAAGGCGGCGACAGAGAGCCCAGAAATCACGACAGAGATAGAGACAGGGATCGAGGAAGAGACAGAGGCGACTTTAGAAGAGGCAGCTCCGGAAGAAGGCATGACAGCAATAATAACAGAAAAGGCGGTTTCTTCAGGAGAGACCATAATTGATAGGTTATTCAGAGCTTGAATCAAGAGCCAGACTTGTCTATGACAAAGTTGAACATACAGAGGTCTGCTCAATAGGGTTCTGGTTTTTGAATGGCTCTGTTGATGAAAATAAAGAACAAAAGGGATATGCTCACTTTATAGAGCATATCCTGTTTAAAGGAACACAGAACAAAACAACATCAGAAATTGCTCGTTGTTTTGACAGAATCGGAAGCAATTTTAATGCATTTACAGAGAAAGAAACAACTTGTTTCTATTGCACTTTTCCATCTAAACATATCGAATATGCAATAAATCTTTTATCGGAAATAATATTTTCTCCTTTGTTTGAAAAATCAGAAATACAAAAAGAGAAGAATGTAATTATAAGCGAAATACATGAATATGAAGAACTGCCCGATGAAAACAGTTATGACCTGTTCCTTAAAAAAATGTGGCATCCTTATTCTCTTGGATATAAAATTACAGGTGAAATAAAAGATGTAAAAAAAATTAAGAGAGATTCTCTTTTTGATTTCTATGCAGACAGATATACGCCGGAAAAGCTTATTTTAGCTGTTGCCGGCAATTTTGATATAAAAAAAACTATAGATTTATTCAATAGGGCTTTGCCTCAAAAAAAGAAACAAGCAGCCTTTGTACCTGCCAGAATAAAGCCGGAAAGCAAATATAGTTTTAAATATCATCACAGCCCTATAAAACAAATTCATATTAATACAGGAATTGCTTTTCCAACTTCTGCAGAAATGAAAACATATTATATTCTTCTTTTTTTTAGTACCCTTGCCGGAGAATCCATGAGTTCCAGATTATTCCAGAAACTTAGAGAAGAAAGCGGACTCTGTTATTCAATTTATTCTTACAGATCTATTTTTACTCATTCTTCAATGTGGAATATTTATGCAAATACTCTGCCGGATATATATCATGATTTTATGACAAAACTTAATACAGAACTTTCCGGATTTTTACTTGATAAATTTAAAAAATCAGAGATAGAAGATGCAAGAACACACCTCGAAGGAGGTTTGATTCTTTCACAGGAAGATATGGAATTAAGAATGAAACGGCTTGCACGGCATTATATTTTTAATGGAAGAAGTTATAGTTTTGAAGACTCGCTGGAAATACTTTATAGTGTCTCGCTTAACGATATTTATGATTTTATAAACAGATATTTTCTAAATAAAAAATTTAATACACTTATTTACGGCAATATTCAAATGATTAATTGTAAAAAATATGATATAATGATTAAGGGATAAAAAAGTGCAGAATAATGTTATAATTAAATGTTATTGCAAAAACAGCAAATATTTGCCTTTTTATGCAACAGAAGGTTCTGCAGGAGCAGATATTTTTGCAGATATAGATTCAGACGAAACATTAAAGCCAGGCGAAAGAAAAGCAATTCCTTCAGGCTTAAAAATTGAAATACCGGAAGGATACGAAGCTCAAATAAGACCGCGCTCCGGACTTGCATTAAAAAGCGGCATTACACTTTTAAACACCCCAGGCACAATTGATTCTGACTACAGGGGCGAAATAAAAGTAATTATGATAAATCTCGGAACAGAAGATTTTATAATTAAACAGGGTGACAGAATAGCGCAAATGATAATAGCACCTGTTACAAAAGCTGAATTTAAGTTAGAATTAAACTTAAATAATACAGAAAGAGGCGAAGGCGGCTTTGGCTCAACAGGATTTTGAATTTTCAAATAGCCAATAAATTGCCGGTTTGTAAGTAAATGATTAATAGCATACCAATTTATTACAAATATATCTCAAAAGAATTTCTTCTCTCTTTTTTTGTATGCTTTGTCTTTTTTTTCTTTATCTTCTTTGCAAACCAGATACTTTTTTTGGCAGAGCAAATTCTTTCCAAAAGAATACCATTAATCGAAGTAGTATTGCTGCTGGTATTTTTTATGCCAAATATGGTTTCTCTTGCTTTTCCTTTTGCAACTCTCGTAAGCTCTCTTATGGCTGTTTCAAGGCTTTGTTCTGATAATGAAATATTGGCCATGCAATCTTCGGGCATTAGCTACAAGCAGATATTTCTCCCTATTTTAATTATTGGCGGACTCCTTACAGCATCATCCTTTATAATAAATGATTATTTTCTGCCCGCAGGAACAATAGGATATAATAAACTTCTTAGAAGGCTTATTCATGCTAATCCTGCGCTTGAAATAGAATCATTTTCTGTTAATAGATATATTGATACAATTCTTATTACAGGAGAAGTCAAGGGGAAAACAATCGATGATATAATAATTATCGATAGAACTCCGGAGGGTAATAAAAGGTTTATAGTAGCAGAAAATGTTGTTTTAGAAGATGCTAGAGATGACGAAAGTATTATATCGTTCTCATTGTCAAATGTTTTCAGTCATTTCGCGGACCAAAAGAGAGAGTTTGATTACAGCTATTTTAAAGCAGATAAAATGATTTATAATATATTATTAAGTGATATAACCATTGCTCTAAGAAGCCCGGGACCGCGTGAAATGAGTTCTTATGATGTTTTTAGATCAATAAGGGAAAAAGAAAGAAGGCTGCATGAAGACCATTCCAGAACAATTTTAGCAAACGATATAAACTATATGGATTTTACAGGTCATTTTATTGAATTATCATCTGTGAATATTTCGCCAGGGAGAAAAAATATTATAAACAATGAAATGCAGAGGTTCTTTAGAAATTATGTACAATTAGCCGAACCGCCTTCTGACAGACTCCTTCAAACATTCAGGCTTGAATTTCACAGGAAATTTTCGCTTCCTGCGGCGTGTCTTCTTTTTGTATTTCTCGCATATCCTATCGGGCTTTTTTCTACGAGAAGAAGCGGGAAATCTATTGGATTTGGAGTAGGCTTAATCATCTCTCTGCTATACTGGTGTATTATGTTTGCGGGAACAACTCTTGGTATACGTACTAATACTTCTCCGATTATTGCAATGTGGCTTCCTAATATTGTAATAGCAATAAGTGCAACAATACTTTTTTTAGTGAGATTTTTAAGATGACTATAATTTATCGTATGGTTTTAAAATCATTTCTTAGTTCTTTTATTATTTCACTGCTATTATTCATGATGATTGTGCAGTTGCTGGATATCTTTAGCAATTTATGGCGCTATATTAATAATGACGTAACGTTTTTGTCTATATTGCAAGTCGCGCTTTATTACACTCCAAAATGCATTTTTTATGCGATTCCTGTTGCAACCCTTTTTGCTGTATCTTTTACGCTTGGTTCAATGTTTGCAAGAAATGAACTAATTGCAGTATTCGGCTCCGGGATTTCAATTTATAAACTTACTTTTCCTCTAATTCTTTGCGGATTAATTATAAGTATTTTAACATTTGTATTTCATGAAAGCGTTGTTACAACTACATATCATAGAAAAAATGAGCTTACTGCAAGGCTTCTTAGAACAGAGAGGCAGTTTAATAATGATAATATAACAGTTATGAACAGCACCAGGGAAATTATTTACCATGCTGATTTCTATAACGATTTTACACAAACCCTTACAGGTTTAATGTTACTGGACAGATCAGAAAACAGGCGTATTCCGCTAAGAATTGACTGCAAACAGGCAATTTGGGACAACGAATTATCGAAGTGGATTTTAATAGATTGCAGGAAATTTTTTTTTGATCAAGATCAAGAAAAATATGTTCTTGAAACTTTTCAAAGAATAGAAAATCCCAGATATAATCTTAGCCCCTCAACCTTTAGGAGAGTAATTAACAATATTGAAGAAATGAATGTTAACGAAGCAAGGGAATGGATAAATAATCTTAGAATGGCAGGGCTTTCATACAGGGTTCAGCTTATTGAATACTATAAAAGATTTTCTTTTCCGCTAACTTCTTTAATTGTTGCAATAATTGCATCATCAATAGGCGGCAGTTTTAGAAAAAATATTTTAATTATGAGTTTTCTTACAAGCCTTATACTTGCAGCAGGATATTATATATTGCAAATGGTATTGAGCCTGTTTGCACGATTAGGTTATATACCGCCTCTTGCAGGTGCATGGGGCGCTTTTATAGTTTTCTTTTTCTTAAGTATTGTCTTATTAAGATACGCAAAGACATAAAGAACATATTTTGCAGGGATAAAAATTAGTGAATTTTGAAATTAAAAAAATAGACAATAACAGCAAAGCAAGAATCACAGAATTTATCCTGCCGCATGGTAAAGTATCAACCCCAATATTTATGCCTGTTGGAACAAATGGATCAGTAAAAGCTGTAAAACATAAAACACTTAGCGAGTCCGGAGTAAATTTAATTTTAAGCAATACATATCATCTTTACTTGCGCCCAGGCTCTGAAATTATAGAAAAAGCAGGCGGGCTTCATAATTTTATCTCCTGGCACGAAAACATTCTTACAGATTCCGGCGGGTTCCAGATATTTTCCCTGGCTTCATTCAGAAAAGTAACGAAAGATGGAATTAAATTCCGATCACACATCGACGGCTCATACCATACGTTAACTCCGGAAGATGTTGTTCAGCTGCAAAGAGTTTTCAAAAGCGATATTCTCATGCCGCTCGATGTGTGCACTGCAACAAATACCGAATACAAAAAAGCTGTTGAGGCAATGAAGATTACGCACAACTGGGCAGCGCGTAGTTTGGAATACTGGAAGAGATACAGAGATGAGTGGGGCGGGCAGCTCTTTGGAATAATACAGGGAAACTTTTATAAAGATTTAAGAAAAGAGAGCGCAGAGTTTATAAGCAGGCTTGATTTTCCGGGAATAGCTATAGGGGGATTATCAGTAGGCGAATCATTTGATATATTTAAAGAGTTTCTTGAATTTACATCTGATTTAATCGATAAAAATAAACCTCATTATCTTATGGGAATAGGGACGCCGGAGTATATAATCGAAGCTGTAAAAAATGGAATTGATATGTTTGATTGTGTGTATCCAACAAGAATTGCAAGAAATGGTACCATGTTTACACGGAATGGTAAAATTGCCATAAAAAAGGAAATTTATGCAGATGATTTTAAACCAATCGAAGAAAAATGCAGCTGTTTTGCCTGTACCAATTATACAAGAGCATTTATAAGGCATCTATTTAAAACAAATGAAATATTAGGTCCAATGCTTGCCACAGAACATAATCTTAGATTTATAAAAGACCTTATTTCTGAGATAAAAACAAATATTGAGTCTGATACATTTATGGATTTTCAAAAAAACTTTTTGGATAACTATGGAAGCAACCAATAACAAGCCTGCCAAGAGTTCTGTATCTGCCATATTAGTAATGCTCTGCACCTTTATTTCAAGAATTCTGGGTTATGTAAAAATTGCTGTAATTGCAGGTTTTTTTGGAGCTACAGGAAAAGCAGATGTTCTTAATGCAGTTTTTTCCATACCAAATAATTTAAGAAAACTTATGGCAGAGGGAGCTCTATCTTCTGCTTTTATACCTGTATTAACAGAATCGCTTATTAAAGAAAAAGATAAAGCAGTTACCAAGGGAATTGTCAGAAACATACTCGCATTTCAGGTAGTTATTATTGTGCCTCTCTGTGTACTTTCCATAGTTTTTGCTGATTTTCTTATGACAAAAGTTTTTCTTCAATTTTCGGACCCATATCTTAGTTCGCTTGCAATAGATCTTTTTAGATGGTTTATAAGTTATCTTCTTTTAATTAGCATAAGCGCTGCAGTAATGGCAGTTCTAAATACACTTGGACATTTTTTTATACCTGCAATTTCTCCCATTCTTTTTTCGATTACAGTAGTTCTTGGAATTGTATTTTTTCACGAATATCTTGGTATTTTTTCAATGGTGATAGGAGTGCTTTCCGGCGGGCTCTTGCAAGTAATTTTTCAGCTTCCTGTTTTTTTAAAGGAAGGCTATGATCTTAAACTTAATTTTAATTTTAATAACCATTATTTTAAAAAAATAATGAAAAACTGGTTCCCCGTACTTGTAACAGCATCGGTATTCACTATAAATTCTCAAATTGCTATAAGATTTGCGTCCGGGCTTGAAACAGGAAGTTCTTCTGCCCTAAGTTATGCAATAGTATTCTGGCAATTTCCTTTTGGCATTTTTTCTGCGTCAATTACAACCGTGCTTTTTCCTAAAATGAGCCGTCTTGCAGCATCTAATAATACAAAAGAGCTTCTTGAAACAGTAAATACAGGAATAATACAGCTTTATTCTCTGCTTCTTCCTTCTGGTATTTTTATTTTTGTTATGGGCAATGAAATAATATCAATTGCAATGCAAAGAGGCGCTTTTACTGCAGAAAATACAGCTCTTACTGCATTTGTACTCAGAGGCTATGCTGCCGGGATTTTTGCAGCAGGTTTTTTTAATTTTCTTCAAAGATTTTATTATTCTGTGCATAATTACAAAAAGTCTTTTATTTTTGCCATAATTGTCTGTATAATCGATGTTATACTTTCGATAATTTTAAAAGAGACATTTCTTAGGGTAGGCGGGCTTGCCATTGCCAATACAATTGCTTTTTCCATAGGAGCTATACTGATGTTTATTGATGTCAAGAAAAGTTACCCATTATATGATTTAAGACTATTTTTAAAAGGAGTAGCTAAAATAACCCTTGCACTGATTATCCCAACAATTCTTATGATATTTTCCAGAACATATTTTGATAATTTATGGGTTCATGGATTAAACATAACACTGCTTATCTATTTTTTATTTACAGCGCTGCTTTTTTCAGCGATGGTGCTGTTTTTTTATAAAATATTTAAAATTGATTTTATTTTCTTTTTAAAGAGAAGGAGTATAAAGTGAAATTATTAAAATTATTTTTTGTAATTTATTTTGCATTTGTTTTATTTGTTATACCTTGTTTTTCGCAGAATAGAGCAGAAGACGCGGACGCGGATGCTGTTGCTTCATTAAGAAGAGAGAGAGAAAGAACACTTGCTTTCGGACTTCACAGTGAAATATCAAGTCTTATTAGAGAGTTTATTGCAGACAGAGACATATCATATAATAATCAGCTTCTGGCACTTTTTGAAAATACAAGAAATGCTCAGATTCAGAGAGATATTATTGAGTTATATACTGCTGCAAGATCAGATAATTTAATGAGCCGCGTAATTACATTGATTGAAAACAGAGAGTATGAAAACAGAAGTGTAATAGTTGCAGGTATACGTTATGTTTCTGAAATGCAGGGCGTAGAAGCAAACGAAAAGCTTTTTCTCGAACTTTTGGAAGATAACCAGAGAGATTTCAGAATCGAAGCCATAAGAGCATTGGCAGCTACAGGTAATAAAAGGTTTTCGCAGCCTCTTATGCAAATATATGAGACAGATGATGACTCCGCAGTCAGATTGCAGGTGCTTCTTCATATCGGAAAACTTGAAGACCCTGCAACAGCACAGTTTCTGCGGGATATAATAACTGATCAGGATATTGATAGAACATCCAGGCAATTTGCAATAAACTCACTTGGATATATAAGAGATGCGGATAGTTTTGATGTTCTTGTGGCAGTATATGGGGAAGACGACCCTTTAATAAGAATATATGCTCTTGCAGCTATCGCAAAATATGACAGAAAAGAAGCAGATACAATTATTTTTGAAGCAATGAGAGATGAGGTTTGGAGAATAAGAAGCACAGCTGTTACCGAAGCAGGCAGGAGAAGAAATAAAGATTTTATTCAAATATTAATTTACAGGGCAGACAGAGATCCTGTTGACAGTATAAGAATAGCTGCTCTTGATTCTCTTGCGGAAATAGGGGGGAAAGAGGCATTTGATTATATAAGATCAAGAGCACTGGATCCAAGAACCAATCCAGGAATGCGCAGACACGCTTTTTCTCTGGCAGTAAACAGAGATACTACAAATTCAATAAAAATGATTGAAACCATTTTTGAAAACGAGCCAACCGCTGCTAACAGAGCATTTATAGAAAGTCTTGCAGCTGAACTTTGCAACGTTGAATATCCCGGTCTTGCTCCTTTTTTTGAAAGAATGCTTGCCAGCGGATCAGTTGTTATAAGAGTAGCAGGACTTAGAGGAATAAGACTTAACAGAATAAGCAGTTTAAAAGATAAAGTAAGAGCAATCGCAGAAGATGAAAGACAGGCAAGATCTGTAAGAAATCATGCACTTGCAACACTGGAAGTTCTCTAAGCCCTCTTAGATGGATAACTCCGGAAACATCAATGCCGCATAGTTTTATATAGCTTCGGTTTGTTTTTGCTAAGTTTTATCGTAAAAATAACTCCTCTTTTCAGTTAACTTTAGCGTTGAATTAATTTTTTCAAGAGGAGATATATATTCCGAAAATTTCACACTCAACATTTGGAATTTCTCGGTTTTTATCTTAATATCCTGATCTAAAGGGTTTTCAACTTCGCTATCCTCGATTGCAGGAAAAAATTCCGGACGCAATGGGGTGAAAATATATTTTGTTCCATCGAATTTCAAACTTGCAATAGCTCCCGGTATCTTGTAAAGAAAGATAAGAAATGAGGAATTGCCCCCGCCAATAGACTTAACAGTTCCTGTTTTAAATCTATGAATATTTCTGCTGATTCCTACTACCTGATCATTTTGGTTGGCAACTTTCATAATAATAGGTCTTCTGTTAGCACTATCCGACCTATTGCCATATTTATCAATACCTCTGCTGTCAATATCATTACGCACAACATTGTATGATTCTCTAACAGAAAGTCTGGAATAATATCTTGTTGTAAGAATAAAAGCAATAATTATGAGTAAAATAGCCAGTAATAAAAGTATAAGCGGAAGGGTAATATTGGTTCTTATTAAATTTGTTAAGAAATAACCAATATTAGCATCAGTGTCGGCAGGAATAACTCCCCCCCAGGGCCCCCAGGGGCTTGTTTCACGGCTTATCTCTGGTCTCGTCGTCACTGCAGCTTGCTCAATTTCTTTTTCTTCGCGCGCTGTTGTCAATGCGGTTTCGGGATATGTTGTTGGCATAACTGGTGTTGGTACAGGGGGCTGGTTCTGCACAAAAGTGGTTCCAGGCGCTGCTGGTTGGGCAGGCGTTGCGGGTTGACCA
>JGI20163J26743_11538532_pt1 | contig 36989 bp, 35 predicted proteins | sample TergutCu122P1_FD_26743 | JGI IMG/M metagenome (IMG submission 26743) | reverse complement strand
CGTCCCGGGCGTTCCTTCCCCAGAAACTTTAGCACATTCGCAAATGCTAAACTTAACTTGAAATCTACTCTTTGATCCTTAAGTTGTTGACATTACTGATATCAGGGGGAGCAGCTGAAAATTTCACCGGCTTTTCACCCGCAGCAATATCCTCTCCCCTTGGTTAACCAACTCGCCCGGTATGGGAAACTGGTCGGCTATTGTATTACCATCCCCGGTTATTAAATGCCCCAGGTTTACCTCCCGCAGCATACGTAACGCGTCTTGCTTGCTTTCGCCGCGCAAATCCGGGACGGTTACGGGCGCGGTACCCGGTTCCGCAAGTTCCACTTCGTTGTAAACGGGTTTTACGCCCAGATATGGCAGTACGTTTTCCAGCAGCACTTGCATAATTGGCCCGGTTACCAGGCCGCCGTAGTAGGCCCCTTGGGGTTCGTCCACAAGTACAAGGGCAACAACACGGGGCTGGTCTGCAGGGGCAAAAGCCATAATTGACGAAATGTATTTGCCGCTTCCACGGGGCAGCTTTTGGCTGGTGGCCGTCTTGCCGCCAACCCTAAAACCGGGGATGTACGTGCGCCGCCCGGTGCCTTCGGCAACAACGCTTTCCAATATAAAGCGCATAGTGTCGCTAACATCTGTGGGCAAGATTTGCTGGCCCGGGGGTGGTGTAAACTCTTGGGTAATGTGGCCGTCGCTGTTTAGCAGGCGCATTCCCACATGGGGTGTAACCAGGTATCCGCCATTGATTGTGGCTGCCGCCGCGCGGACAAGTTGCAGCGGTGTAATTGTTAAGCTTTGGCCAAAGGCCATTGTGGCAAGTTCTACGGGGCCGGTTTTGTCCGGTTTGTACATGATGCCCACGGCCTCGCCGGGCAGGTCTATGCCTGTTTTTTCGTGGAAACCAAATTTCAACAGATACTCATAAAACAATTCCGCCCCCAACTTTTCGCCGATTGCCATAAACACCGGGTTGCAGGAGTTTTGTACCCCCTGTGTAAAGGTTTGCGCGCCGTGGCTTCTTGGGCTGCGCCAGCATTTTATCTGCCGCCCGCCAACGGTTACACTGCCGCTGCAGGAAAACCGCGTCTCCGGTGTAATAACCCCTTCCGCAAGCCCTGCCGCCGATGTTACTATTTTGAAGGTAGAGCCGGGTTCGTAGGTGTCGTTTATGGCAAAGTTGCGCCACATTTGGTTAAGGGCGTTTGTCTGCTCTTCCGGGCTTAGGGTGTCCCAAATGGCCGCCGTATGAGGGTCTTGTATGGTGAACGGGGCGTTTAAGTCAAAATCCGGCTTGTTGGCCAGGGCATAAATTTGCCCGTTCATTGGGTTCATTAAAATTATTACGCCCCTGCGGGCATTTTTTTGCTGCACCAAAAGTTCAATTGTCTGCTCGGCATATGCCTGCAATACCGCGTCTATTGTAAGCACTAAGTCGTACCCGTCTACAGGCGGTTCTCGGAATTGCCGCCCCCCTTCAATTTCACGCCCGCCAACGTCGGTTTCTGTTAAAATACGCCCGGGCTGCCCTGTCAAATATGTTTCGTACCGTGCCTCAAGCCCGATTATGCCCTGGTTGTCACGGCCCACAAAACCAATTATATGTGAAGCAAGGGAACCGAACGGGTACACCCGCCGGATATCCTCGTCTATAATCACACCCGATATATCCATAAGGCGTAACTTGTCCGCAATTTTCTTATCCACTTTTTGTGCAACCCGGGTAAGGGCCACCCGTTTAGAGATTTTCTCTAAAACCTCGGCTTCGTTCAGGTCTAACGTTTGGGCTAAAACCCTGGCCGTTGCAGGAATATCGCCTATTTGAGCGTAAATTACGCTTACGCTTGCAACAGTTTCCGTAGCTGCAAGGCTTATCATATTCCTGTCATAAATACTGCCCCGGTTTGGGCGTATTAACCTATCCCTTGTCTGCTGTTCGAATGCACGGGCCTGCAGCTCTTCCCCATGGAATAACTGTATAAACAGCACCCGTCCAAGGAAAATTACAAAAATACACTGGAATATCACCATTACAACAAAGGCGTTTCTTCGGATTGTTAAAGGAGTTTTCATGCGGGCCTCCAAAAATTCGGATATGGCTGTCGGGTGCCCGAAAACGATAATTTCCTACTGCTCCGAATCGATGATTGTCGCATTTCATGCGACACTAATCGATAGTCGCTGTAGGAAATTATCGTTTTCTTGTTTAACGCGACAGTCCATTATATCTCTATGAAAAAATGGCCGTAAGTATGCATGTAGAATTTTTCATTTTCCATATGAAGAATCTGGGGTATAATAGGTGTCAGTACATAAAGGAGGCGAATTATGTTATCGATTTACGAGGATTTTGGCTATAACTTGCCTACGGACACGTTGTACGACGCAATCAAACAAGCGGGTTTTGACGGTATATCTCTTTTATGGCGGGAAAGTTTTGGCGATACAAATAACGCACCGCCGCTGCTTGCCCAAAAGGCAGGCCTGTATGTGGAATACATTCACATGCCTTTTAACGTAGATCCAAACGACCTGTGGCGGGATAATTTAAACGGCTCGGATATAGTGCAAACATTTGGACATTGGATACAAGATTGCCACAGGTTTCAAATACCGGCCTTGGTTGTACACCTGATAAACGGCTACGAAGTGCCGCAATTAAACCAACTTGGGCTTAAGCGGGTTAAGCAAATTACAGAAACTGCGCAAAAAAACTGGAGGAGTTGTACTAAATATGTATACATTTATATTGGAAAGGCTGCAGGCAAGCGGCATAGCCATATTGGAACACGTGGCATCTAACATTGCCTATGGTGCGTACATTATTATCGGGCTTGCGGTGGCGTTGGTTGTACGTAAAATCAGCCGCGTTCTGCTGGTGAAGTTTTTCACAAGAAAAGGGGCGGAAAACGCGACAGTGTTCGTTAAAAACAGATTTTTTATGTGGCTGTCTAACTTGTCCATTCCAATTATTTTGTCCATTGCCATAGCGGACATAGGCAGGCATTCCGTTTTTTGGACCAGGTTTGTTACCGTGCTGCTGGTTGTAATAATTATGTTTTTGATGGACTCCATAATACGTAGCATCGGGGATATATACAGCAATTACGAAGTTTCTAAGACGGTACCCATACGAGGTGTGCTGCAGATAATGGAAATTGCGGTATTCATAGTTGGCGCGATTATTCTTATATCCATTTTTGTGGACAGAAGCCCCGTAACACTGCTAAGCGGCCTTGGGGCAATGACGGCAATTGTAACAATTGTGTTTAAAGACGCGATTTTGGGCTTTGTGGCGGGCATTCAGCTTACGGCCAATGATTTGGTGCGGGTTGGGGACGTAATTGAAATACCGCAGCGTGACATTATCGGCGTTGTAACGGATATTTCTCTTGTAACCGTAAAGGTGGAAGGCCTTGATAAGACTATTGTTGCCGTACCTGCCTACGCGCTTATATCCGAGCCATTTGTTAACCGCCGTGGGATTTTGGTTACGGGGGCCCGGCGCATTATGCGCTCTTTTGGCATTGACGCCAACACCGTGCGCGTATGCGATGAGGAAATGGTTGCAGAGTTTAAAAAAATACCGCTGGTAGCCGACCATGTGCAGGTTGGTATGACTAACATAGGTATTTTTCGTGAATATATTACCGCGTATCTAAGAAACCGCAGCGATATAGATCAAGATTTGACGTTGCTGGTAAGGCATTTGCAGGCGGCGGAAGTTGGTATCCCCTTTGAAGTTTACGCTTTTGCAAACGAGGTTGATTTGGTGTCGTATGAGGGTATACAAGCGGATATTTTTGAGCATATTTATGCGATTATGCCCGAGTTTGGGCTGAAGTTGTATCAAAGACCGTCCGGGTATACTGCGGAAGGGTAAATCGGTGGTTAGAATACTAAATGTTTTTTTAACGCTTCATATACAACCAAATCATTGTTCTTGATAATCTCAAATATTTGTAAAACCTTTTCCCTAACCTCCCAAGTTCTAAAAGCCTCGACATTTTCTTTCTTAACATCAGGCTCGAAGCCGGAAGTTCTCCAAACATTCCAGCATTGATTATGCGTATTAGCAAAATGTTTATCAACTTTTTTCTGAAAGATTTTAAAATTGGCGGGTATTTCAGTTTTGAAACATTTTGTAAAATGACCATGCCTGAGTGCAAATTTTGTATAATGTCTGCATTCGGGAAGCCCGCCGCCTAAGCCCTGTATTAAATTATACGCGCGTAAAAGCTGTTCATAATCGGCAGCAGAGAAAAACTCATCATCTTTTAATAAATTTATAAATGCGTCATGGGCATTGAAGCCGCAGTAAAGATTTTCCGTTCCCTGCATTTCCATAATCGAAATCCAATATGGCACAAAATCGGTTACACAGATTTTTTCTCGGGTTTTGTCGCCGATAACCAAAAGCTGTTCGATGGATTCGTACCAATCTTTTTTATGAAACATTCCGTTTTCGCATATTTCGTTCGCGGGATTATTGTTTACCATATATTCTGCGTCAACCCAATCGAGTATGGGCTGATAACCTAAGATTGATTCGGTTTTTTCATTATAACCCATTATTATATTCCAAAGTCTGCCTACCGCTTTTTTGGCAAGTAACGGCTTACCTTGCGCAACAGAATCCTTAATGGCTTGATACATTTCGGCTTTATTTTTTTTGTTATTTTTTATTAACGTATATTCATACTGCAAAAATTTCATCGTATATCGAATATAGTCATCGTTGCACAAAGCGTCGAGAAAAGTATTGTTCTGTATCTTTTGGCGGCTCGTAAGAAACTCGTTATCATAGGTAAACATAAACCCTATACCGCTTGCCGCTAAACATAACGGTACTCTTATTTTCATGTTTTTTCTCTTCGTTTCCTCGCTCGCCTTGGTGTTTTTGATTTGCATATCAACAAAAGCGCACACAGCGGAAAATGTCATTGGTATAGGGTGGTTTATCCATGCCGGGTCGGGGATAACGTCCTTTATCACTACGGTATTTTGATCATTCAACATATGTCATGTCCTCCTGTATATTTTGCCGGATACCACAATGTGTATCCGGAATTTTTTTGCTTTGTCGATAATTTCATAATACTTAGTCATTAACATCACCTCATAAATATAATACCATATCTGTAAAAGCTTTTTTGATATTTTAGGACATCTTTTATCTCGTCTTCAAAATGTGTCAAGTGTTTTTGCATATTTGATTGCAATTTTGCCCAGTAAATGTTAAAACTGAGGAAAACACGTAGAAAATTTAGGGGGGCAAGAAAATGCAAATGATAAACCCTTTTGCCGGAAAACAAATCCGCTGTTTTTATGACGGCCCGGCAGAAAAATGGTGGTACTCTGCCGTTGATATTTGCGCTATTCTAACGGGCAGTGACTATGATACGGCGCGAAAATACTGGAAACAACTTAAGCATGATTTAGCAGCGCGAAAAAATCAACTGGTAAGAGAATCCGACCAGTTGAAAATGCCTGCCGCAAATGGCAAATACTATTTCACCGATGTACTGGACTTCCGTGAGGTGGTGTACCTTGTACAAATTATACCCAGCCCAAAGGCAGAGCCCTTCCGTTTATGGCTTGCAGAGGTAGTGGCAAACAGTACAGACATTGAAGCCGCGCTGATAGAAGCAGGGGCAGAATCTGTTAAAGAAATACAAAAGCATATCAACAAGACAGGGGATGGGTACGAGCAGTTAAACATAACTAAAAAAGACATACCTTTATCATTGGAGGTGCCACATGGCAAAATTTAATATTTTATTGGTGGGCTGCGGGGGCATGGGCCACGTATGGATAAAGTGCATTTTGCAGCGGCAGGATTGCCGGGTGCTGGGTCTTTGCGACATTATCCCGGAAAAAGCCCGTAAAATGAAAGAGGATTACACCGGGCAAGGCCTTGCAGACTGCGCGGTGTTCGGCAACATAACGGATGCCCTTGCCGCCGGGCTGGGCTTTAACGTGGTAATCGACTGTACAACGCCGGAAGCCCACGAGCATGTTGTCACCGGCGCACTAAAAGCCGGGTGTGATGTACTTGGAGAAAAGCCAATGGCCGCAACACGTGAAGAGGCACTTAACCAAATTAAAACGGCGGATGCCTGTGGCAGGCGGTATTCTGTTATGCAAAACCGCATATATCTGCCCGGTATGCGCACATTGCGTAAAGCTGTAGACGACAAGATAATAGGGCGGCTGGGGTTCATCGGCTCAAGCTTTTTTATAGGAGCCCATTTTGGCGGGTTTAGGGATTTAATGGACAACGTACTTGTACTTGACATGGCCATACACACATTCTACCAGGCCCGGTTTATAGCGGGCAGCAACCCGGTTTCTGTTTACTGCCACGAGTTTAACCCGCCCGGCAGCTGGTACAAAGGCGCGGCAAACGCGGTGGCAATATTTGAGTTTGAAAACGGCGTTGTGTACAACTACCAGGGTTCTTGGTGCGCCGAAGGGCACAACACAACATGGGAATGCGACTGGCGGCTTTGCGGAGAGGTTGGCAGCATAAAATGGGACGGCAAAACTGCCCCTGTGGCGCAAATTGTAAAACCCGGTGCCACAGGCTTTATGCGGCCATTTGACGAACATATACTGCCCTTATTCGGGGAAGATTTGCCTACCAGCCACGCGGGCTGCATAGATGAAATGTTCGCCGCACTTAACGAAAACCGTCCTGCGGAAACAGATTGCCACGAAAATTACTACAGTATGAACATGGTGTACGGTGCCATTGAAAGCGCGAAGTTGCAGAAGAAAGTGTGGTTGAGATAGGAGCTGTCCAGGCAGCTCCATTTATTTTTTGCCATATTTGTCCAAATGCATGGTTTTTACTTGCATTTTTTACGGGGAAATGTTAAAACTGTGTGGGAAATATGAAAGGGATAGACTATGCAGCTGGGAAATGTAAAAATTAGAAACCACCTTATTATGGCACCTATGGCAGGTGTTTCGGATCAATTCTTCCGGGACATTGTGTGGCAGCACGGCGCGGGCCTTACTGTTTCAGAAATGGTAAGTGCCAAAAGCATAGTTTATGGTAATAAAAACACTATTCGTCTTATGGAAAACCCGGCCTACATGCACCCATGGTCAATTCAATTTTTTGGTCACGAGCCGGAAATTTTATCGGAAGCCATAAAGCGCATAGACGATAATTTTCCAGAGGTGCAGTACGACATAGTGGATATTAATATGGGCTGTCCAATGCCCAAAATTGTAAAAAACGGTGAGGGCGCGGCACTTATGCAAAGCCCGTTGTTAGCCGCACAAATGATAGAATCTGCCGTAAAAGCTTCCCATCGTCCGGTTACGGTTAAAATTCGCAAGGGCTTTACCCCGGCTACGGTCAATGCGGTAGAAATGGCAAAAATCGCCGAAGGATCCGGTGCGGCGGCAATAGTTGTCCATGGGCGTACCCGGGACCAGTATTATTCCGGTGAAGCAGACTGGGACGCTATTTCAGCGGTAAAGCAAGCGGTAAAAATACCCGTAATCGGCAACGGCGACATTTTTACGCCGGAAACCGCAATAAAACGTATGCAAGAATCCGGCTGTGACGGCCTGATGATTGCCCGCGGTGCAATGGGAAACCCCTGGTTGTTTTCCCGCACGTTAAAATATTTTGAAACAGGCACGTTACCACCCCCTCCAACTAAGGTAGATGTAATTAAGACAGCAATCGCCCACCTGCATGCAGTAGCCGCGCACCCAACGGCGCGTATTGAAGAAATGCGCAAACATATTTCATGGTACACCAAGGGGATGTATGGCTCTGCAGATATTAGGCGGCGTGTAAATAAAGCAAGTACAGTAGATGAAATGGAAAATCTGCTAAGCGAAATAATGGAGGAACCGAAATGAAAAGAGTAAAAATTTTCAAATCTCTAATAGTTGTGGCTATGCTGGTTGTGGCCTTTGGCATGGCGCATTTTATCCCGGCCTCTGCCCAGCCGGGTACCGCAGGCGATCCGCTTGTACCCCGTAGTTATGTGGACCGTCAGGTGGCAGAGCTTCGGGAGGAAATAAATGAACTGCGCGCTATTTTAAGCTATATGACACCCGGCATTGTTCCCACCGATGTACTCACCGACACTTCTGTTTTTAATGTAGATCGGGAAGCATTGTTTTCGGAAATGATACAGTATTTCGAGGCTGTTTACGGGGAACTTTTAGATGCTGTAGCTGCAATTGCAATAAACGGAGGCGCAGGGCAAGTTGTTCCGTTTACTCCGCTTAATATCCCGGCAGGTCAGATACTTATCGCGGAAGCGGGCGCAGAATTTATTCTAAGAAGCGGCCTTGCGACAGCTGTTTCCGGCCCGGACGGTATGGTTAATGTAACCACCGGCCGCGACATTGTTGATGGCTACAGGATACCAACAAATAACCTTCTGCTTGTGCCCCGTTCCGACGGGCGCGGTTTTTACGCGGATACAGACGTATGGGTAATGATTAAAGGCGGTTATCAAATTGTCAATTAAACTTGCGGCATTTTTTACGGCAATCTCCCGTTGGATGGATGGCAGTCTGTTCTTCCGCGGGCTTACGGCTATGTTAGAATTTTTTAAAAGACTGTGCGGAAACAGTTTTACAGCCCGTGCATTTGTTGCAGACTCCGGGCCATTGGAAGACAGCGTAAAACGAAGCTTTTTCGCGTCTGTGGTCAATGTCCTGCTAAACGGTTTGCCAAAACCGGTATCGGCTCCGACGTATTGGAATAGTGTACTTTCAAAGCTGTGTTCCGGCTCATGGCTTATTAATACTGCTTGCGAAAATATTGGCACCCCAATACCCCAGCCCGGTGATAAGGCGCAAGTCGGGTTGGGTATAAAGGCATTTTTTCAGTGGGTGTTGTTTGCGTTCCCTGCAATGGGAATCGCCGCTGTTTTATTTGCTACACCTTTCTTGCCTACAATGATGCTGGCTGCGATGCTTGTACCAATTTTATTTTTGGTGTTTTTAAGCCGTAAGTTTGTTATCGACAGTACGGCAATTTTTTTAGTAATTTTCATTGTTGTTTCTATGGTTGCTGCGGTACTGTCTCTTGCGCCGCGGTCAAGTATACAAATAGCGGTGCTAACTTCCGTGTTTATGATGTCTGCGCTGGTGGTTGTGGCCTGCTGCACCACCGTAAAATCCGTAGACTTTTTGATAAAAACATTTGTCATATCCGCCGCGTTTACAGGGCTTGTTGGCTTATGGCAAAGGGTAGCCGGTTTAGACAGCGGCATCTGGCTGGACCAAGATGCGTTTGCCGGGGAAGGCAGGATATTTTCTACCTTTGGCAACCCAAATGTTTACGGCACATACTTGCTTCTGGCCATTCCTATGGCGGCGGCTTGCATTGTTTACCTTAAAGGGTTTTTTCGGAAATTTTGTGCAGTTGGCATTGCCGGTCTGCTTTTGTTAAATTTAATGCTGACCCTTTCCCGTGGGTGTTATTTATCGCTGGCATTGGCTATTGGCATTTTTGTACTTATAATCGAAAAGCGGTTAGTCGTATTGTTTATCCCGGCTGTGGCGGCTTTGCCACTTGTTTTGCCCCAAACAATTATAAACAGAATATTATCTATTTTAGATACTACAGATACTTCAACTGCCTTCCGTTTAAACATTTGGCGCGGCAGTATACGCATGCTGCAAGATTTTTGGCTGGGCGGCGTTGGTCAAGGTATTGACGCCTACAATACTGTGTACCCGTTTTACGCACTGGCGGCCATATATTCGCCCCATTCCCACAGTCTATACATTCAGTATCTTGTAGAGCTGGGTGTAATAGGTTTTTTGGTGTTTGTGGCTGTAATAGCTTGCTATTTCAGGACAATGGCTAATTTCCTGCGCCGGGTTACATGTTTTAAACAGCGCGTAATGGCGGCCGCAATGGTGGCTGCTGTAATAGGTTTTTTATTCCAAGGCGTTACAGACTTCGTGTTTTACAATTATCGTGTGCTGTTAACATTTTACCTTTTTATAGGTATAAGTATGGCTTTTGCAAAGGTAAATATGCCACCCTTGCCCGTACAGAAAAAATCGGATGTTGTGAGTAATTACTATGAGTAATAAGATAAAAATTTTACATGTGCTGACAGACAGCAATGTTGGCGGCGCGGGCCATCAATTGTTGGCCTTACTGGATAAGCATACGGGCGTTAACCGTCAAAAGTTTGAACCCATAATTGCCTTGCCGCAAAATGCAAAGTTAACGCCAATTTTCCAAAGCCATGACATAACCTGCATAGAGTTACCGCACCTTGCGGAAAGTTCATTTTCACTAAAGGCGGTTGGCGTGCTGCTTAAGGAAATAAAGAAGCTGCAGCCCCATATTATCCATACACATGCGTCCCTTTCCGGGCGTCTGGCCGCACGGCGGTACAAAAAATGTAAAATCGTATACACCCGTCACAGTGTTTTTGAACCGGCAACCTGGCAAAAAATTTTTCCAATGCGTAATATTTTCGGGTGGATAAATAATTACTTTAGCGATGCAATTATTGCCGTATCACCGGCGGCAAAAGACAACTTGCTTGCCCTTGGCACTTCGGCAAAGAACATTCATGTAATATTTAACGGCACGGCTCCCGCGAAAGAGTACTCTGACGAGGAACGTGAACAATTACGTGCGAAGTTTAGCATTCCGCAAGATGCGTTTATTCTTGCGCAAATAGCCCGGCTTACAGAGGTAAAAGGCCAGGATGATGTACTGGATGCGGCCAAAAACCTGCCAGACGCGTTTGTATTAATTGCAGGTGACGGGGAAAGACGCACACATTTGGAAGCACGCATCAAAAACGAAGGTATTACAAATGTACGGCTTCTTGGGTTTGTAACGGAAGTGGACGAACTTCTGGCAGTAATGGATGTACAATTGTCCGCATCATTTGGCACGGAAGCCACATCTATGGCATTAATCCAAGGGATGAGCGTTGGTAAGCCCGCCATCGTCACAGATTACGGCGGCAACCCGTATGTAATTTCCAATGGTGAAAACGGCATCATAATACCCATCCGTAACCCAAGCGCATTGACGGAAGCGGTAAATAAATTACAAACGGACCATGCGTTTTACGCAGCCATTTCCGCAAAAGCGCGCCAAATATATACCAAACGGTTTACCGTACAGGAAATGGTAACCAAAACAGAACAGTTATACACGGACTTGATATAAAATTCGGACACGCTAAAAGAGGACTGATTATGAGCAGAATAAAAGTACTGCATATTATCACAGACAGAGATATAGGCAGCGCGGGGCAGCATATACTTACCCTGTTCGACGCCTGTAATTCCACCTTTGCCATGCAAGTTTTGCTGCCCGAGGATTCCGGGTTAAAATCACTGTTCAAACAAAATAAAATACCGTGCCGGTTTTATGACTCCAAACAAACCGGTGTATGGGCAGAAGCAATGGCTATAAAGCAGAAAATTAAAGAATTTATGCCGGATATATTGCATACACATTCATGCTTCATAGGGCGTATTGCGGCGCGTATGTTTGGCAAGTGCAAGCATGTACACACCCAGCATGAGGTTGTACAGGCAGGTTTTTTTGCAAAACTGTTAGCCGGTAAAAAATATGTCTCAATTGCTGCTTTTGTCAATGCACACAAAAATTTATTGGAAACAGGCGTACCTTCCGCAAAAATACGCATGATTTACAACGGTGTCCACTCTGCCAACGAATATGCCGTGGGCGAAAGATTGCGTTTGCAAAGACAATTTAACATCCCGGATAATTCCTTTGTGGTAACTTGCACCGCAAAATTAACGAATGTTTATGACTATGTTCTAGACACAGCAAGGGAATTGCCCTACAATGTAATAATACTGATTGCAGGAGCAGATGGCGGACACAAGCCCCATATGCGGCGGCGCATTAAAAAGGAACAATTGCAAAACGTGCGCTTATTGGATTATGTTCAAAGTGCCGACAAACTTATGTGTGTTACAGATGTACAAATTAATTTGTCTAAAGAAGAAGATGCGATTCCGATACCCATACTTTTCGGAATGAGTATAGGAAAGCCGGTAATATCCACACAAATAGATTCTCATGTTATTAAAGATGGCGTAAACGGTATTGTGGTCCCTGCAGAAGACGCTCAAGCTTTAGATGATGCGATAACAAAAATAAAAGACGCCCCGGATTTATACAAAGAGCTGTCTGACGGGGCAAGATTGTTGTATACCCAGCAATTTACCGCAGAACGGATGGCACAAGAAATAGAAAATGTGTATAAGGAGCTGATATAAATGCGTAAACTGCGAATATTCAAAATTTTTAACATATTTGACGTATTGCTGATAATTGCATGCGCAGGTTTGATTTACGGGGCTTATTTGTTTGCCGCCCCACAGCAGGCTATAGCTGAAGGCGGTACGCTAATCCGCTTTACCGTTGAACTGCGCGAACACCCAACAGGTTTTTACAGGCAAATAGTGCCGGGGCCGTTGGTGTTTGAAAGTGCAAGGGATATTGCAATCGGTTACGTTGTAGAAGCTTATGGCTTGCCGTTTTTGCAAGATGTCCCGGACGAAGCCAATAATACTATACGCCGCACTCCCGTTGAAGGACGCGAATTTACCTATATCGTAATAGAAGCATGGGCTAATGTAAGCGACTTTCAAACGGAAGTAAACGATTTCCGTGTAGCAGTTAACCGTGACGTGTACGTGCGCTCCCGGGATTTTGCAGGGCGCGGATACATTACACGGCTAGAGTTCTTAGACTAAGGTGGTGCAAAAATGATTGATAACAGCGGAAGAATAAAAGGACGCGTTAGTATTGTAGACATTGTTTTGGTAGTTGCAATATTGGTGTTGGTAGCCGGTTTTGTGTACCGCCAAACGTCGGACCGTATAGGGCAGATTCTTCGCCCGGATACACCAATCCTTGTTACCGTGCAAGGGGATGGGCTTAGACACTTCATAACCGAATCCGTTAGTATTGGGGATGTTTTTTACCGCCAGCACGAGCGTACTGCCATAGGTACGGTTGTGGATATTCATATAGAGCCGGCAATGGACTACCTTCACCGTTCGGACGGCACGGCAGTACTTGCCGTATCGGAAGGCCGCTACAGGATACTAATTACACTGGAAGCGACCGGCAGCGTTGTATACGGGCGCGGATATTTTATAAATGGGCTGGACCATCTTGCGCCCGGCGGTGAAATCGCGCTTATCTCAAACAGGGTGTTTATACCCCGCGGGCAAATATATTCCGTGCGGCAAGCTGATTGATGTATTTTAATTAAAACATGTAAGGGGCAAATTTAATGAGCAATATTATCCTATCCGGTAAAGATATTAAGCGTGGTTTCCCCACAGGCGGCAGCACCTTTTGGGCATTAAAGGGCATAGATTTGACAGTTGCGGAAAATAAACTGACTGTTTTAAAAGGCCGTTCCGGCAGTGGAAAAACTACTTTAATGAATATTCTTGGCGCGTTGGACTACCCTACCAGCGGAGAGATTATGTTTGACGGCAAATCTTTAACAAAAATAAGCGAGCGCAAACGTGACCAGGTACGCAAAAGCGAGATGGGTTTTGTATTCCAGTCTGTAGCTCTTGTTTCTATGATGACTGCTTACGAGAATGTGGAATTTATATTGCGTATTAACGGATACCCTGCAAAGGACCGCCGTAAGCGTGTGGAAAACTGCTTGGAAAGGGTTGGCCTTGGCGGGCGTATGACACACTTGCCGCCGGAACTTTCCGGTGGTGAACAGCAGCGTGTCGCTATTGCCCGCGCAATTGCACACAAGCCAAAAGTCATATTTGCAGACGAACCAACGGCAGAACTTGACACAAATACAGGCCTGCAGGTAGTGAAAATATTTAAAGACCTGATAGAGTTTGAAGGCGCGACTATTGTAATGACTACACATGACCCCGGGCTTATGGAGGTTGCCGACAAAGTTTACGAGCTTGAGGACGGAGAAATCATAAACGTAAGTTGAAACTTAAACATTTGCAGATTGGGGTATATAAATGACGGACCAAGATAAGTACGTAATTATGGCAGAAAATTTAGTAAAAATATATAAGACAAAAGATATCGAAGTCATGGCACTTCAAGGCTTGGACTTACTTATTGAGCGCGGCGAGGTTATGGCCATTATCGGTAACAGCGGCAGTGGTAAATCTACATTGCTAAATATGATTGGCGGCTTGGATAAACCTTCTGCCGGTAAACTTATTGTAGACGGCAAAGACCTTTTCAAAATGAGGGAAAGGGACTTGGTAGACTATAAAACCGCTACCGTTGGTTTTGTATGGCAAAATAACGCCCGTAACCTTATTCCGTACCTTACGGCTTTGGAAAATGTAATGATGCCGATGCAATTTAACAATGTTAAGCCCATAAAAAACAAAAAACATCGCGCCTTAGAACTTTTAGAGCTTACGGGTATCGGCAAGCGGGCAAAGCACAGGCTAAGCCAGCTTTCCGGCGGTGAGCAGCAGCGTGTGGCCATCGCTTTGTCACTGGCAAACTATCCGTCGGTGCTGCTTGCAGACGAACCTACGGGCAGCGTAGACACAAAGACTTCCAATGTTATTATGGACATGTTCCGCACAGTTAACCGGGAGCTTGGCACCACAGTTGTAATTGTTACCCATGACAGAGAAATCTCTAAGAAAGTAGAACGTGTTGTCGCCATACGTGACGGCAAGACTTCCAGCGAGTTTGTAATGAGTTATTCCGACAAACTTGCGGGGATAGAAGGCTTTACAAGGGAAGCCGTAGAACTTGCTGTATTTGACCGTGCGGGCCGCATTCAAATACCCCGTGAATTTTTAGATAAAATGGGCCTTGACGGCAACCGTGTGCAAATACACATGGATGACGAGAATCGGGTTATACTAAGCGCACCGGAAGGAGTGTAAACAGTGTCTGTTTCGCTGGAATACAAAGACGTAGAAAATAAATTGTTGATTTTATACTTTATAAACCGGATGGAAATATCTATGTCCAGGGCACAAATTACAGATTTTGTAATGTCGAAAGATTTCATGGATTACTTCACATTGGAACAAACCCTGTCTGTAATGTTGGAGCAAGGCCTGCTGGAAGCCACCCAGGAAAACGCCCAGGACGCCAACACCACCCGCTACGCGGTTACAAACGAGGGGCTAAAATGCCTGGACTACTTTGTTAACCACATCCCGCGGCCAATGCGGGTGTTAATTAACCAGTACGTAATAGAAAACCGCGGCAAAGTAAAGCGGGATTATGAAGTTACTGCAACATACTTCCCCAATGTGGAAAGTAACGACTTTCAAGTAAAATGCGGCATTTACGAAGATAAGCGCGCCATTTTGGAATTATCTGTGTCTGTTGACACCCGGGAACAGGCGAAGCTGATACAGGGCAACTGGCGCAGCAATGCCAGCGGGTTGTACCAGCGGATTATAGACGCGGTAACCACCACACCGTAACCTGTTTATACATTCACGCATATTATAAGGAACGAACCTACTGGGGTTTGTTCTTTTTTGTTTGGTTATATGAGGAAGCCCATTTAAAGGAGGATGTCAATGGGAACAGGTTTTTTGAAAGTTATAACAACTACTGCCAATGGCGCGCTGCCGGTACCAAACGCACGGATAACCGTTTTTAATGGCGACAACATTTTGTACGAAATGGTAACCGATGAAAGCGGTGTTGCAGAAACTGTGGCACTGGAGGCACCGAATGTGGAACTAACGACAGACCCGGAATACATGGGCGTCCCTTACTCGGTATGTGACGTAAAAGCCGAAGCCAAAGGTTTTTCTACGGTGATAATGCATGGGGTAGAAATTTTGGATACGGAAACCAGCATACTTTACATGGACATGATGCCAAGCCTGGAAGAAGGTAATGTCATTGAAATGTACACCCCGCCGCACAACCTGGTTTCCGGCGGGCAGCGGGCAATGGAACGCCCCGCAGAAGCATCCCGTGTGCTTAGCGAGGTAGTTATTCCAGAGTTTATTACCGTTCACCTGGGCCGTCCCGACAACCCAAATGCCCGGAATGTACGGGTACCCTTCAAATACTATATAAAAAACTCTGCCAGCCACGAAATATATTCCACTTGGCCCCCGGCTTCTTTGGAAGCGAACATTTACTGTATTATTTCGTTTACGTTAAATCGCATTTTTACAGTTATGTATCGCCAAGGAAGGTACCGAATTTATACATAATTTGAATGTCGCATATGCGCTGCCCTGTTATGTACTGTGCTTCGTGTACGATAATTTTTTCCACAAGGGGGAGCAGGGCCTTTATACAAAGGCCGGATACTCCTTGGTTTATCAAGGCTTCCAACCCGGCGGTGTTTATGGGAATGGGTGCGCTATTGGTAATGCGTTCTTCCAATGTCCGGATTGACTGCTCCCGTTCTGTCCGTTCCCTTTCGTATTTTTGAACCTGCCGCTTAAAAAATGTGTCAGGTACCAGCCCGGATACCTTGTCATGGTATAAATTTTCGATTAATAAATCCAGCTTATCAACGTGCTTTTTATGGGCTTCCATTTCACTTGTATAAACTCCATGGCAGGAAAGCGCATCTGCTTTAGCTGCGGCCAGGGCCGCGTTAATTATCGTTTCCCGGTTGAAACTGGTAGGCCAATGGTTTTTCATATGGCTTGTAACCAGCTTTATAAGCGGCTTTTCGCCTATGCCATGAACGGTGCAGGCCTTTTTGCCGTTATTGGCATAGGTGCTGCACATGTAGGAAATCCGCTTGTATTCGCTGCCGTCTTTGCGGGTTCGGCGTTCCGTGTTACTTCGCAGTTTATAGCCGCAGCAGGCACAGTAAAGCAGCCCCGCAAAAATGCTTATTTCCCCGTCACTTCGCCGCCTTGGGCGGTGCTTGTTGTGGGTAAATGCTTGCGCCTTATCCCATAATTCTTGCGGAATAATAGGCTCGTGGGTGTTTTCTGCCTTAATCCATTCGTGTTGGCTTTTTTTTACTAACTTTTGATTTTTGTAGGATAACGAACCCTGTTTGCCGTATACAAGATTGCCTATGTAAGCTTCATTTTTTAGGATACCTTTTACCGTTGTTTCCCCCCAAACCCGGCGGGTTTTTACAGGGTTTTTGGCATTTTTGTTTTGGTAGTAGTACTCCCGCGGCGGGATTATGCCGTCGTTATTCAGCTTTTCTGCAATTGCCCTAAACCCCATGCCCTTTGCCCGCATTTGAAAAATTTTCGTTACAATAGGGGCGGTATTTTCATCAATAATTAACTTGTGGCGGTTACGGGGTTCTTTTATATAGCCGTATGGGGCATACGCGCCTACATATTTGCCGCTTTGTGCAAAGGCACGCTTTCCGGCCTTTACCTTTTGGCTGGTTGTCTTGCTGTGCTGCTCGTTAAACCAGTTGCGGAACACCATCATGTCGTCCAGTTTTTCGCTAAGGGAAATTAACTCGCAGCCATGTTCCGGCAGGAATATTTCTGTCAGGCTGCCCACTTCCAGGTAGTTCCTGCCAAGGCGGGAAAGGTCTTTTATCAGTATTGTATTAATATGGCCGGACTTAATGTGGGCAATCATTCGTCGGAAAGCGGGCCGGTTCTGGTTGGTGCCGCTAAAGCCGTCATCTTGGTAAATTTCCGTTAGCGTCCAGCCGTTATCCCTTACGTATTTTGTCAGCATCATCTTTTGGTTTTCTATAGACACGCTTTCTTCCCCGCGGCTGTCCTCCTTGCTTAGCCTTACGTATATGCCAACTTTATATTCCTTTTGCCGTGCCATTGCCCAGGCCCTTTGAGTTTAGCAAGTCGGATATTTTTTGCGTGAGCAGCTCCTCTGCGGCTTTATCAAAGTCGATTTCACCCTTGTAAATGTTTGTGACACGGTACAGAGTTTTGTCAATTTGCTTCTCGTAATATGTAGTTGGCAGGTTTTGCGTCATGTCTTCTGGCATTTTCTCAAGCTCCTTTACCGGGGAAAGCGGCAATTACCCCCTGATATCAGGGGGTATGGATGCTGCCCGATCATAATCAAAAAATGTTCCGCTTTAGTAGTGTTTATGGTACAATAAAAATGAAGTATGTATGCAGAGAAGAGAGGGAGTTTAGATGACAATTGCTGCTAATAATTTAGTTTTGAACAAACTCTTTACTCAAAATGTTTTTCAAGACCTAATTAACTATAGTACAAATACCATATATGGAGCAGTCGTACAACAATATGTAGAAGACTGCATAGCTAAAAACAACGGTGAGCTAATCAGCGAAATATACAGTTTTATGTCAAAGTCATATAGGAATGAATATTTCTATCTTAATACGTTACTCAACAAGCTATTGCTCAAGCGGCATAATATAAATACTGCTGCTTTGACACAAATCCCCATTGGTAAATCAAAAGCAGATTTCATTTTAATAAATGGAAAAGCTGTCGTTTATGAAATAAAGACCGAACTTGACAGCTTTGATAGACTTGAAACACAGTTGAATGATTACTTCAAAGCCTTTAATCATGTCTGCGTTGTAACATCAGAGGGGAATTATCAAAGATTGACTAATATACTGCGGGATACTCCGGTTGGTATATGTGTGCTTACAAACCGCAACACTATAAGTTCAACTTTGAAAAAACAGGCGGTCAAAAACAATTCCTACTTAGAGCATCGTGTGATTTTCAAAGTTCTCCATAAAAATGAATATGAAAATATAATCAAAAAACACTTTGGCTCTTTGCCGACGGCATCTCAAGTATTCTATTATGATGAGTGTCTTGCCTGGTTTGAGAAAATTCCAATTTTAAAGGCTTATTCTGCAACGCTAAAAGAACTTAAAAAACGAAATAAGATTATGCCTAGTAGGTTTCAAGAGATTCCATATGAGCTGAAATCACTAATGTATTTTTCTGCTCCAACATCAAAAGATTATGACGGACTAAATTATTTTCTAAACGAAAAATATAGGGGGTAGATGTATGTATTTTCCATATTTACGGGGCAGACAATATGAGCTATTGGCCTTACGCGAGTTAGCAGCAAATAATCTGCTGGGGGATTATGTTGTGCCTATTGTTGAGCCTGTTAGACTATCTCCTTCACTAATTAAGACGATTGCAGAGTATATTCGTACGGGACATTTATTAGCCGTAATCAGAAATCCTGCTGTTGGGTCATTTATGGAAGAACTGAGGGATGCGGAAGAGGATTCTAAAGAGGGGTCAAATAAAGAAGAATTTCATCAGCTTTACAACAATGAAACGGTTGTAAAGTCCATAATAATGCAGAAAAATGCTGTATCACTTTTAGAGCATTGGAGCAAATCCGGCATTGAAAAAAAAGATTTGCTGGTAATCACAACTAACCGTGATTTTATTGATATTTATGAAAATGAATTTGCCGCTGTTAGTCCACGATATTCCCTTATTCCCGATGAATCTGCTTTTCGTCGCAGAATTAAGCGTAATCGTGTTATTTTGGATGACAAGTTTGAAAAGCAGAGCAGAAATTCTGACTATCAAGAAGATGATAAGTTTTTTTCTGAAGACCATCTGTATTTTGCAGAAGATGGATTGAAAGGTTTTTCGGATTATTCTGTTGTGGGCATGGAGTATGTAGAGTCCGGTTTTGCACCATATGCTGTTGCTATTCACATTGTATTTTTTGCGGAGGATAGAAGTCTTAGAATAAAGCACTTTGTTTCTGATTCGAATGACGATATTTCCAACCCTGCTAAAAAATTTTATGAAGCAGTTACAAAGTTGAACATTTGGTATCAAGCCAACCCTTTTCCCCCTACTTTGGGATTACAAACGCTTTTAGAACACTATAACAATCAAACTTATCCGGGGCTTGGAAGTGTAAAAAAATTATCAATTATGCACCATTTAGAGCTTATGGGAAGATACCTTAGTGAGGGGAAGTAAGATGAATTGTTGTGTAAGATGTTTTAATGATGCAGAGATCATTGACATTATTAAGGCTAATAAAACCAAAGGAAATTGCGACTTCTGCGGCAGTAAGGGCAACCTTGTCTATCCATTGGGCAAAGAGACTATTTTGACTGACATGTTTGGCGAATTGTTAGACATCTATACCGTTGCAGATAAGTTACCGCATACCTTTCCTAAAGACAACACAGATTTACTAAAAAATATATTGTACAGAAAATGGTCAATTTTCAACGTAGAGCCGGATTGCATTTATCGGTTGATAACGGCAATTTGCTACGAGAAATATGCAGTTCAGCCCGATTTATTTGACAATCCGATAGGGGTGTTGGAGAGCCAAGACAGTAATTATTTAAATGAACATTCCATTATCAGCGGCTATGCCTGGAATGACTTTGTTGAAGCAATAAAGGAAATAAACCGGTTTCATACAGACCATATAAATAAAAGTGTTTTAGATATGTTTATTCGGTGTGTCCGGAAACACTATAAAGCAGGACGGATATTTTATCGGGCGCGTATATGTTCAAACGAGATTGGTTTTACTAAAAATGAAATGGGGGCACCGCCTGCTCATTTGGCAACTGCCGGACGGGTAAACCCTGTTGGAATAAGTGTCTTGTATTTGGCTGATTCTATAAAAACCACTTTGCACGAAATACGTGCGGGGGTTTTTGATTATGTCACAGTGGGAAATTTTAAGCTGAAAAAAGATATTGAAGTTATTGACTTTGCCAGTTTAGATAAAATAAGCCCTTTTATTGCCAATGATGCACTGGGAATTTCCTACACACAACACGCAGTAAATATAGAGCATTTGAAGTTAATAAGCCAGCAAATTGCAAAGCCATTACGGGGGCATGACAGTGTGCTGGACTATCTTCCAACGCAATATATTAGTGATTATATTAAAAGCCAAGGTTTTGACGGCGTAGAATACATAAGTACTATGTGCGAGGATGGATTCAACTTAGCTGTCTTTGATGAAAAACTTTTTAGGTGTACAAAAACGACCGTGTATGATATTCAGTCATTGTCATATACGTACGGTGAATTAAAGGTTTGATCTTGCTGTTCCGTTTCAATCAAAGCCTCAGAGTGCATAAAAGTGCGTGCATGAAGCCGCACGCATTTTATTTGCTTCGGCTTGATTTCAATCGGAACGCCTATATCAGGGGTAGAGCCGGGCTGTAAAACTTTGGATAATATATATTCACCCAGGGCCCGGTTAATGCTATAATGGGGCCGGTTAATACTATTTTGCCGGAGGTGAGTATGGACAAATTATACGAATTTGAAGCCGCAATCCAAAAAGTACCGGACCAGGACGGGGCATACGTTGCCGTTCCTTTCGACATAAAAGAAGTGTTTGGCAAGGGGCGGGTTAAGGTTAGTGCCACATTTGACGGCGAGCCCTATGACGGAAGCATTGTAAACATGGGTGTAAAAAATCCGGATGGGTCCGTTTGCTATATTATCGGCATTCGCAAGGATATACGGGCGAAGATTGAGAAGCAGCCGGGGGATACGGTGCGTGTTACGATAATGGAAAGGGTGAACTAACAAATGAAATTTGAATTTGACAGCGAAATTAAACGGCTTGAAGGTAAAATAAAGTGGAATGTATTTTACTTTCCCTATTCAGCGTTAGAGCATTTTGGGTCCAAGGGAAATATTCCGGTTTGCATAACGGTTGATGGACACACCTTTGACCATATGCTTCTTCCTTCAAAAAATGGGCATTACTTAGTGTATAACGAGTTTATCAAACAAGCCGTCGGCAAAAATTTGGGCGACATTGTTCATGTAACGTTGGAGAAAGATACAAAGAAGCGAGAAATTGTACTCCCCGGTTATATTGAAAAAGAGTTAGAGGACGCCGGGTTACTGGATATATTCCGGGCGCAGCCCGATTATATTAAGCGCGAACAAATAAACCACATAGAAATCGCAAAAAAAGAAGAAACAAAAGTAAACAGGATAGCCACAATTGTGAAACGGCTGGGCAGTAATGACTAAACTTATTTTTGTTGAAGGTGTATCGGGTGTAGGTAAGTCAACCATGGCCCAAAAATTGAAAGACGGGTTAGCGGTTATGGGCTGCACCGTAGATTGTTTTGTTGAAGGCGACTATACAAACCCTATTGATTTTTACAGTACCGCAATTTTTAATAACAATGACTATGCAAGTTTACTTGCAAAGTATCCTGCCTATTCCGCAGATATTGAAGATAATACGACAGTTGCCGGGGATACAATGTTGGTACGATACAACAACGGCACAACACCGTTATTCCCGGAACCTTTACTGGGGAATCTTCGCAGCCGTGAGTTTTGCTGTAATAATACGGCGGAACCTCCCCGTGTGCCACTACCTGAATATTCCCGGGTGTATAAATTGGTTTGGGAACAATTTGCGCAAAGCCATAAACGGGTGGACTACATTATTTTTGACGGTTCCCTGCTTCATCACCCCCTAAACGATATGATGCGTAACTACGGGGCTTCCCACCGGCAAATTATCAGCCATGTAAATATGCTTGCAGAAACTATAAAGCAACTCGATCCAAGCATTGTTTATTTATCCACTAACAATGTATCGGAGCAGTTGAAAAAGGCGCGTCTTAACCGGGGACAATCGTTGCCGTCAACCGCGCAAATTCAATTTTGGGAAGAACGAAAAAAGGCGGATATGGCAGTTTTGAATCAACTTTCCATACCGTATGAAATTTACGATGTATCGCACGGTAACAAATATTTCTTAGGAGGAACTACCATGCCAAAACTATTTTACCAAGGCCACGGCAGCTTTAGGCTGGCCACAGACGCAGGGCAAATTATTTATGTAGACCCCTTTGCAGGGGAAGGGTACGACCTGCCCGCCGACATTATTTTAGTATCGCACCAGCACGGCGACCACAATCAGGTGCAGCTTTGCGCTCAAAAGCCCGGCTGCAAAATTATCACCAACGCAGAAGCACTTGCAGGCGGCAAACCCAACACCTTTAACATTGATGGCGTAACCATTGAGGCCGTGGAGGCGTACAACAAAAACCACAACCCCGCAGAATGTGTGGGCTTTATAATTACACTTGACGGCGTAAAAATTTACGCCTGCGGCGACACTTCCAAAACAGCGCAAATGGAAACCTTCCCGGACAAAAACCTGGACTATGCCATACTTTGCGGCGACGGTTTTTACAACATGGGGTCGGAAGAAGCGGCAGAATGCGCAAGAATTATTAAGGCGAAAAATAACATTATCATTCATGTAAAACCCGGGGAATTATTCGACCGGCAAGTGGCAGAGCAGTGGGACGCGCCTAATAAACTAATCATCGAGCCAAACCAGGAAATCGCGCTCTAATGGGTAGTTAAACGGTCAAAGATAATTTGGCCGTTTTCTTTATGCCATTCCACTTCAACAAGCCCTTTTGGGTGTGGGAAAGCCCCTTTTGCCCAGGTTACATGGCCGGGCTGCGGGTAAACGGTTACGTCCCCAAGGGCATCGAACTGCACGCCCAATACATAGCGGGACAGCATATATGTTGGGTATGCCGCCCAGGCATGGCAGCGGCTTGCCTGCAAATCAAAATGCTCCGGGGTGGTTTTTAGCCCGTTAACAATAAAATATCCCCATGCGTCTTTTATGCAACGTTCTGCAACGTTGTCCAGGCCCAATTCATACAGGCCCTTTATAACCAGAAAGCCGATGTTAAGCTCGAAAAGGGTTCCGCCTGTGTGGTCGTAGCCATTTGTGAAAACACAGCTGCACAGTGGCGGTATGGTTTGGCGCAGCCTTTCCCGCTGCTGTGGTGTGATAACACCTGCCAGCAGGGCAAAAATGGACGCGTGAGGGGAGAACCGCTTGTGTTCGATTGTGTCGGCAAAAAGACCTTTCTCTTCGTTCCAGAATGCATCCTGAATAGACTTTTCCAATACGGCAATCCGCTGTTTTAAGTCGGCCATGTCTTCCGCCACATCGTTTGTGTTAATGGCTTCCCCCATTTCCAACGTCTCCCGAAGGGTTTGAAGATACAGGGATGAGAATAAGCTGTTTATGCCCGTATTTTCTGTGCGCGCGCCGTCGCCAAAGAAGCCGGTGAGGTTGTTCGTACGGTTGCCCCAGCCTTCCGTGGGGTTGTCGCCGCACAATAGTTTGTCCTGCCGTTCGTCGGATAATTTGTGGAACACTTGCAGATTGTCGATAATTTCCCGCCAATATTTTTCCACCAGCGCAATATCCTTGGTTTGCCGGTAGTAAGCGTAAAACCCGTTGACTACGTACAGACAGAAATCCGGGATAATATAATCGCCGGTGTTTGGGTACAGGCAGCGGAACGCCCCTGTTTCATGGCTGCTTTGGCCGTAAATTTCAAGGGTGCGCTTCATAAGCGGGTGGTCCCCAAAGCAGGCCAGGTTTACGTGGTACTGGATTAAGGCGTCCAGGGCGTAAATTCCCCGTTCCCGGTCTACGCAGTCTACATATGCGTCCTCCATGTTAACGGCCTGGCTTATGGCCCCCATTTCCCATATCTTGTTTAGCAGCGGGTCGGAACATTCAAAGTATCCCACCTGTTCCGTTGGGTAATGGGCAGACAGGAAGGAAATGTCTTTAACCGGCACGTCCCCCGGCGCGTTGCGCACCGTAATGCCCAACAACCGGAAACCCCTTGGCTGTATAGGCTGCCAGTCCAGGGTGTCATTGGCGCAAACAACACGGTCGCCCAGGGGTACCCAGGACAACGCCCTTAAGTGCTGACCGTCTGCCGCAAAGCGGTCGCTGTATAAAAAGTCGATGGTGGCACCTTTTACGCCTTGCAACTGTAGGCGTGGGAACACCAGTCTCATATACTCCATGTCAAATGTAAGCATAAAACCGTCGGGGTATAAGTCTTTTCTGATGATGCTGTTGTTTGTCGTTTGCGGAATTGTTTCAATAGGCGGGGCGTACATGTCCCATGACGCTTCCCTGCAAGGGCTGGCCGCGCTGTCTGCCTTTGTTGAAAATGCCCAGCCTCCAAAGGCTGCCATGTCAAAGTCTTCCGGTAATGGAAGGGGCAGATCGCGCAATTGTTTGTCCAGTTCGATTTTTTGCAGAGACAAATACTTGAACAATAAATCGCTGTTTTCGTTTTTATCCGCAGAGACTACCAATCCCTTACCGCTTGGCAGTGCCAGATAACCGTCGTAAATATCTATGTGGGCGTCCACATGTACAAACAGGTAATTCCAGCCCTCGTCCAGCTCTACAAGCGCGTTAAAGCGCAATGGGCGGATTGGATCCTCCATGGTTTGGCAGGGTTTTCCATTTACCCACAGGCGTTCGTACAATACCCCGGCGGTAACGGTTTGCCTGCGCGGGGAGTAAATGTAGGTAGACCAGCAAATAAAGCGGCTGAACACGGCCTTTTCGTCGCCTATGGCGTCGTACCTCATGGAGACGGGGAAATAAAGTGAATACAAATCTTCGGTTTTTATCAGTGGGGCAACGGTTACACTGTGGGGCGTGACGTGGCTTAGTTTCATGAAAGGGATTTCCCGCGGGGTAAGGGGGCCAAAAGCATTTTGGTTGGATATTTCCACCGCCACAGGCCATTGACTGTCGTCATAACCGGGGCAAATCCAGTCTTCATCAAACAGGCCCTGGTCATAATGCTCCTGAGCGAACAGCGCGAAGCTTAATTTTGGCGTGTAGCGGCTGTAACTTAAATGTTGGCGGCACTTCCAAGCCGTGCCGGTGCGTAAATCAATTACGCCGCTGCCTGTATCTACCTGTCCCCAGGCAACCATTGCTGCTTGAGCTGGTATGCTTTTAAAAACCTTGTGTCCATGAAAATTGGCCAGTACGGCAATTACATTTTTGCCATCTTGTAAATATCCGGCCAGATCGTAACAATCGTACTGCGGGTAGCGTGGGTCGAAACGGACGGGGCCAAAACCTACAAACTGCCCGTTTACATACAGCGAGTACACCGTGTCCGCAAAAATATAAAACTCCGCGCTTTTCACTTTTTTCACGTCTGCAATTTCAAAACTGCGGCGGAAGGCGGCGTATGGGTTGCGGGATGTGTCATCCGGTTTAAACCACACATACTGCCCCGGCTTTGATAAGGTGTTCATTTACATTTTCCTTTCATGGATGTATTTTCCTTCTCTTATCTCCGTGCCCCTGTGGCCTACGTGAGGAAAAAATATTTACGCACAGAGGCAAAGAGAGTACAGCAGAGGACACAGAGATAAAATAAAGCATAGGAGACAAAAAAATGACAGTAAGCGCAGAAAATGTAGGCAAGCAAATTGCGTTAATACGAAAAAGCAAAGGCCTAACACACACGGATACGACAATGTATCGCCCCTAACCAAAGAAGAAAAACAGGCCGTATACTACGTAATCTGCTCTATAGAAATGATTTGCACCACTTACTTTGCGGGCATTGAAGAGTTTCAGGAACTGACGAAAGATAACCGTAGAATGCTGCAGTTTGTTGTTATAAGTAAAGCAGAGATAGATTGGATGTTTTAAAGGATTGCCCAATAGTCACGTAAGTGATTGGCGGGCAGTTTTTTATTCGCTTCCGGCTTTAATCTTTGCTGATACACTTTCCACATTGCTTCTGGCTTCAATTGCCTTAGGATGGTTGGTGCCAAATGTTTTTTCCATAATTGATAATTTCTTTTGAAACAATTTTAATGCTTCTTCGTATTTTCTTTGATTCTCTAAAGTAAATGCGATGTTATTATAGGTAATGGCGGTGTCCGGGTGTTCTTTGCCCAATACTTTTTCTCGGATGTCTAAAGCCAAATAGTACCAATCCAGTGCCTTATCATAATCGCCTTGGGCATAGTAAATTGACGCGATATTGTTGTAGGAGGTGGCGGTATTTGGGTGTTCTTTGCCCTCTACCTTTTTACTGATGTTTAAAGCTTTATAATGCCAATCCAGTGCCTTATCATAATCGCCTTGAGCATTGAAAACCATAGCGATGTTGTTGTATGTCATGGCGGTGTTTGGATGTTCTATGCCCAATACCTTTTCTCTAATACCTAAAGCTTTATAGTGCAATTCCAATGCCTTATCGTAATCGCCTTGGGTGTTGAAAACCAGAGCGATGTTATTGTATGTCATGGCGGTATCCGGGTGTTCTATGTCTAATACCTTTTCTCTGATGTCTAAAGCTTTATTGTGCCATTCCAATGCTTTATCATAATCGCCTTGGGCACTGAAAACCATAGCGATGTTGTTGTAGGTAATGGCGGTACCCGGGTGTTCTTTGCCTAATACCTTTTCAAAGGCGTCTGCTTCCCTTTGACGCCATTGTAATGCCTGGCTGTATCTCGCTAACCATTCATTTCCTGTACCAATGAGGTGATACAATATAAGCAGTGTTTCCTGCATATCTTCATCATCTGCAAATGTCACTTCGGAATATTCCGCTATTGCTTCGGCATGAGCGGACAGTAGTTCAAACCATTCAAATATCTCACGTTGGCTATATTCGCTCATTCTCGGCAATGTATCCACCATCGCTTCCAGACAGCAGCCTAACCAATCTTCACCGCTGTTTTTTATATGTTCGCGGCATATTTCCTGTACAAATCGATGGATATCCAATAAGTTTCCACTTCTCTTTACCAATGAGTAATTAAACAACTCGGCGATAACCCTATCCTCATCCCTTGTCAAATCATTGCATAAGGGTGGGGGAAAATCCTCAGCTTGCTTTGTGAAAAACTCTACCGGGATTTTATCGGGAGCCATATACGCACACAAATTAAGCAGCTGCCTCGCGCTTTCTCCCAACGCTTCGTACGAAATGGCAAATGTTCCGGATATTGTACGCTCATAATTGGTTGTAGGTGCTGCCAGATAATCATCAAACTTCACAAGTCCTTTTTCTTCCAGTTTTTTTAGGTATTGGCCGCAATTCATACCGGTGCGTTCCATGTAAGCTGTTGCCTGTTCTAATACAAGCGGAAAACAGCCAAGTCGTTCAATCAATGCCGCCAACTCTATGTCTTTATTTGTAAGGCCCGGGGTATCTGCTAGGCGTTCACGCATAAACGCCAACGCTTCTTCATGGGTAAACACCTCAACATCAACTTTAGCGCATGGGCCTAATCCTCTCAAATCACGTTTGCGTGATGTAAACAATATATGTCCCTGGTGCCTGGTGGATAAATATGGTTTTACAAACTCTTCTTGCTCTACGTTGTCAAAAATAAGCAGCCAAGATGTGTTGCTTCTTTGCCAATATTGCAGTTCTGCTCCAAGTTGTTCCGTGTCTATGTTGTGCGCAAGATTACGTCCGATTCTTCCAAAAAAGTCTCGGCAGCTGTAAAATAAAGAAGTCTCTGTTTCCGCATTAAGCCACCCAATTGCATCTGTGTAGTTGCTGCCATATTTGTGGGCGTATTTTAAAGCGGTTTCTGTTTTGCCTACACCACCCAGCCCGGCAATTGTCTGCTGCAGGCAAATGACAGTGCCTTCGTGAAACCGTTTGTTGATATTATCCAATATATTTACACGACCGGAAAAGTGCAGGTTGGGCTGTGGCAAGTTATGAGGCGGTAAGCCGGTTTTGGACATTGGAGGTTTGCTGGGGTGCGACTCCATCTTGGTATCCTTGATTTCCTTTAACATTGGTATAACAACATCTTCTGATAATCTAAGTATTTTTTCGAGACTTTCGCTCATTTGTGGCAGTGTATCATCAACATGTGCCATTAATCCTTTAAGTAGATCCTTAATTTCAATTTGGCCATCACGCATCACATATTCAAAATTATATTGAAGTCTTGCTTTTAACAACTCATACAGACGTCGTTTTTCTCCTTCTGGAAACTCTTTCTCCAAAGGTAAAATCATCTCTGACGTAAATTGTGTGTTACTTTCCAGTGCCGTACATACGGATTCATATAGTAGTTTTTCATATTCATCAGGGAAATGAATATTCTTGTGATCAGGAGATAGGGCAATAGATTCTCTATAATCTTTACAAACAGCCTTAACAAGCTTGTATATAAATGAAAGAAATTCTTTCCAATCCGCATCAGAACGCTTGAGTTTATTTCGAATAAAGTCATCAATTCCGAAAATATCGGCAACAGTTAAAATTCCAGTAAAAAAACTCATTGTTAATTTCTCCCGTCACAGATTGCACTACAGTTTATCAGTGCTTTTGTAAATGTGCTTGCCATCCGGCATAAGCCAGATTAGTGCGGCTGCAGGGTCACTCATACTTCTTCTCGCCGCATTTCCATAAACATATCAACGACATCTTCGTCCGAATTAAGTCCGGCTTTCTCGGCTTCACCTTGCATGGCTCTTTGGAACTCTTTTAATGCGAATACAGCAGAGTTAATTAATACCAGGATTGGCATAGCAGCAGACATAATAAAACCCCTTTCATAGTTGGTAGTACTTTTCCGATTATTCCTATTTGATTGTAGTATGCGCTTTTTATAAATAATTTGCAATCTCTTTTTGCAGTAGGTGATGGCATTAGCGGTCAATAACCCATTAAGCCACTCAAACTAACGCAACAGGCACATTAATACGGAATGAAAACAAAAAAGTCACCACATTTTTTCGTAAAATGCAATGACTTTGGATGTTTTTTCAAAAATCGCGGCTTACCCCCTGATATAACATTCCCGGTTAGTGTTTCCGCAAGGCCTATTATATGTTATTATTCCAAAAATGAAAATATCCGCGAGGTGAGAATTTGATGACAAAATCTAAATATCAGGCAGACATAGACGAAATTTTGTCCCACCGGTACGATAACGGCGCGGATTATTGGACAACCCCGGATGACCGCCTGCTTAAAGGCAGCCCATTTTCCACCCTCGACAGTGCGTTAATGCTTTTGGAACTGGGAATGGAACCCGCGCACCCAGTACTGCAAACCGTGGCAGATATGTTTTTTGCTGCATGGAGGCCGGATGGCCGCTTTAAGCCGTACCCAAAAGGCGGAATGCTCCCCTGCCAAACGGCCTATATTGTAAGCCTGCTGTGTCGTATGGGGTACCAAGCAGATGAGCGGATTCAAAAGACATTCCAATATTTTTTAGACACGCCTTACACTGACGGCGGCTGGCGATGCAATAAATTTTCATTTGGCCGCGGGCCGGAAACAGAGTATTCCAATCCGCTGCCAACCCTTAACGCGCTGGACGCTTTCCGGTTTAGCAAGTATTTGAACAACGAGCCGAAGCTTGATAAAGCCGTAGAATTTTTGCTGATGCACTGGACGCTAAAAAAACCGATTGGCCCGTGCCAATACGGCATAGGTTCCCGTTTTATGCAGGTGGAATACCCGCTGTGGTATTACAACCTGTTCCAGTACGTGTATGTACTGTCCTTTTACGATAAGGCGAAAAGTGATGAACGGTTCCTGGAGGCTTTTGCGGCATTGGAAAGCAAGCTTGTAGACGGCATGATTGTGGTAGAGCGGACTTCCAAGAAACTGGCGAAGCTTAATTTCTGCAAAAAAGGTGAGTCCAGTGAATTAGCTACACAAAGATACAAGGAGATTATTGCGAATTTATAAATTTTTGGCGCGTCCGGTGGTCGCGCTCTACATATTTCACGTTCTTTAGCTGCACATAGCTACGGAGTGGTATCGGGTACGTGGGCAAAGATTTGACATCACCAACAGCACCCAGTTTGACCAGATGTTTGTAGAAGGCGGGCAAATTTTTGCCACTATAGACCAGATGGTAGACCGCATCTTTAACCGCTTTGTGCGCCGGGAAGGGCACCTGGAGCCATACTTTACAGAGTATTGCGACGGGCGGCGCAGCCAATGCCCGGGGCTGTGGCAGTGGACCACGGTAACCCTTGCCAATCAGGGGTTAAATGCTCTGCAAATTTTGCGCCGCTTTTACCCCAACGATGTTCAAATTGTGGAAACGGACAATATAGGCGGCGTAGAGGAAAGTTTCCCCGGGTTTACCCTGCGGCCCGGAATGTCCGGGCCGGAAGTACGCACCATGCAAAACTGGTTAAACCGTATTCGCGTAAACTTCCCAATAATCCCGCAAGTTACCGCCAGCGGCGTGTATGGCCCGCAAACGGAAGCGGCTGTTCGGGCATTCCAAGGCATTCGTACGTTGGGGAGCGTTGGCCCTAACGGTGTTGTAGATCGCGCTACCTGGTGGAACATTTCCCGCGCTTACTCCGCTGTTAAACGGTTGGGTGAACTGACCAGTGAAGGAATTGTAATTGGCATTGGCCGCACGCCGCCTACAGACATTATACGGCAAGGTGCGCGGGGCAATTTGGTAGGCCGTGCCCAGTATGTTATGAATTTTATTTCACAATTTTACCCAAGTGTGCCCACGGTTGTACAAGATTTTAATTTTGGACCTAATTTTACTGCTGCGGTGCAGGAATTTCAGCGGTTGTTTGGCTTAAACCCGGACGGCATAATCGGTCCGCTTACTTGGGGCAGGCTTTATGATATATATTGGCGGATACGGGAAAATGTGCCCCTGCCGCCTTCCGAGCCGGTTGTTCCGCCGCTGCCGCCAACACCACAGCCCCCGCCAACACCTGGGCCGGGCGGGGTTCCGCCGTACCCGGGGCAGCTTATCCGCGTAGGTGCGCGGGGCGAAGATGTACAGCGTATTCAGCGTTGCTTAAACGCCGTAAACAATGCGAGCCTTGCCACCGACGGTATTTTTGGCCCGTTGACACAGGCCGCCGTAATGGACTTCCAGCGTTCAAGGGGCTTAAGCCCGGATGGAATAGTTGGGCCGCTAACGTGGGGTGCGCTAATGCCTGCTTGTTATGGCGGGCAGCAAACCATGGGCAGTTACCCGGGCTTTTTGATACGGGAAGGCGCAAGAAGCGACTATGTGCGGCAAATTCAAACTTGCCTTAACCGGGCGAACAATGCCGGGCTTAACACAGACGGAATTTTTGGGCCGTTAACCCGTGCAGCAGTTGAAAGTTTCCAGCGTTCCCGGGGTTTAAACCCTGATGGAATTGTGGGGCCGTTAACATGGGTTGCATTGTCTGCCGCATGTGGCAGTACGCAGCAATCAGCCATGGGCCAGTACCCGGGTGTGTTAATACGCCAGGGGGAAAGAAATGACTATGTACGGCAAATTCAGACCTGTTTAAACCGCGTGAACAACGCTGGGATTGCCACAGACGGAATTTTTGGGCCGCTAACCCACGCCGCCGTGGTAAATTACCAAACCGCCAACATGCTTGTCCCAGATGGTATCGTGGGGCCAATGACCTGGAACCACCTGCGAACCCGCTGCGGCGCAACCGCGCAACCTACCGCGCTGCCGGTAGACGCGCTGGATTTACCGCAAAACGAACCGGAAACCCCGGTGCCGGAAACTCCGCCAAGTGAGAATGAGGTCATAGATTTCTTCCCGCTGGATTTTGAGGGTGACATGAACAAAGCTACACCTGCACCACATGTACCGGAACCACAGCCGGTAACGCCGCCGGTTGTAGTAGAGCAAGATTATGATCATATGCAGATTTCTTCACCGCAAGAAGAACCGCCACCGGCAGCACCGTGGCAGCCCACCATACAGCAAATAGTGCCTTCTTCCGCGACACCGCCCCCTAAACGGTACGCGCTTAAAACAACCCCGGCCCCAACCCGTCCGGGGCCGCAGCGGGCAGCCATTCCACCTGCACCGGAACCACAAAATCAGCAGCCGGTACCACCTTCAATGCCTTTAGTGCCGGAAAGGGATGATTTGCTATTGTGCATGCTGGTTTATTTACTATGTAAACGTTAAAAACCGGGTGTACGGTAAAGTAAAAACGGTGTTTTTCCTGCAGCGACTGTCGCTAAAGGAGAAACACCGTTTTGTAACGATACAGCTCTATTATTCCTATCCTTTAATGTATCCTTTTTCGCAGCCGTCCCTAATCGCGTCTTCCACAAACCCCCACAATGCGGGAAGGGCAATTTTTACCGGGGCAATACGCCGGTACACTTTCTCTACCGTAACACCAAACTTTACCCAGGAATGGCCGTCTGTTAAGTGGTTGCTTAAAAACGGCAGCAACCGGTCTATGGCGGCGGCGTAAATGGCATCCGGGGTTTCCATTGCGTCAAATTCTTCCCAAAGGGCGCGGTATTCCGCGGCTTGTTCTGCAGGCAGCATGGAAAACAACTTGTTGGCGGCCTCTTGTTCCCGCGCTTCCTTGTCTTCTTTGCCCAGCTCGTCAAAAGCCGGTGTGTCACCTGCATAAATTTCTACCAAGTCGTGGAGGATTGCCATTTTTATTACGCGGTTTAGGCAAACGTTGTCTATACCCGCATATTCAAAAAGCGTCATTGCCATCAGCGCGAAATGCCAGGAGTGTTCCGCGTTGGTTTCTTCCCGGGATTTGTCCAAAAGCAGTGTTTGCCGAAAGACACTTTTCATTTTGTCCGCTTCAATTAAGAAATGCAGCTGCCCTTTTAACTTTTCTGTCATAGGCTGCCTTACCCAATTTCGATAATTTGATACTTAATTGGCCCTTGGGGTGCGTCTACGGTTACTGTGTCACCGGCTTTGTGGGACAACAAAGCTACACCCAGCGGTGATTCATTGGAAATACGCCCGCCCATTGGGTCTGCTTCTGTAGAGCCAACAATGGTGTACTCAATTGTTTCGTTAAACTCCATGTCTAAAACCTTTACTTTGCTGCCGACACTTACGGTATCGCTGTCCAGTTCGTCTTCGTCGATAACTTCCGCGTTGCGCAGCATTTTTTCTATTGACGCGATGCGGGCTTCTATTTCTGCCTGCTCTTCTTTGGCGGCATCGTATTCGGCGTTTTCGGAAAGATCGCCTTGGCCGCGGGCCTCCTTAATTTTACCGGCAACATCTTTGCGGCGGACAACTTTTAGCTCATGCAATTCTTCTTCCAGCTTTTTTAAGCCATCGTATGTTAGTACCGTTTTCTTCTCTGCCATCGATTTCTCACCTCATAAAATAATAGAGCCAGCTAAAGGCCAGCCCTTATCTCTAATTTTTTTTGTTCAAATTGTGTCTCAACTGCGGCGGATTATACAGCAATTGGAAGGGTTTGTCAATTGGGGATTATGTCCAAAATTATGGCAAAATATGAGTACTCGTTTGGTTTTCCTATTGCAATTTCTATGTTATACTACATGCGTAACATATTATGCGTATTTGGAGGGGATTTATTATGAAATTTATTGCAGAATTAAAAGACAACGACCATGTACTTGGCCATTATCTGTGCAAATTTAAGCAGAGTTTAAAAACCCGTGCCGGTAAGACATATTATTCTTTAAAACTTCAAGATAAGACAGGTGTTATAGACGCTAAAGTTTGGGAACTTACAAAAGACATCCAAGACTTTAACGAGGGTGACATGATAAAAATTGACGCTACAGCCCTGTTATACCAAGGCGAAATGCAAATAAAAATCCATAAATTACGCCGCAGCCTGGAAGGGGAATACGTGATCTCTGACTACATCCCCACCACAGAGCGAAATGTGGATGAAATGTATGGCAAGTTGGTCAAGCTTGTTAATTCTGTGGAAAACCTCTATATAAAAACGCTATTGGAAAATATTTTGATAAAAAATGAAGACCGCGCCGCCGCATTAAAAACCCATTCTGCCGCAAAGGCGATGCACCACAGTTACATGGGGGGTCTGTTAGAGCATATTCTTTCTGTTGCGGAAATTTGCGAATTTATGTGCAGCCGCTACAAATATATTAACAGAGACTTGTTGCTTGCAGGCGCGCTTTTGCACGACATAGGTAAAATTTACGAGCTTTCACCCATGCCGATAAACGAGTACACAGATGACGGGCAAATGCTTGGGCATATTATAATCGGTGTAGAAATGGCGGCGGTAGAAACTATGAAAATTGAAGGCTTCCCCCACCAGCTTGCATCGCTTATAAAGCACCTGATAATTTCCCACCATGGGGAATTTGAATTTGGCTCCCCCAAGCTGCCATGCACGGCAGAAGCTATTTTATTGCATTATGCAGATAACATGGACGCAAAACTTAAAACTTTTGAAGAATTTATAGACAAAGACGCCACGCAGGGCCCGTGGGTCGGTTATCAAAAGGCGTTGGCCAGGCACATTAGGAAGTCGGATTTTTAATGGACAATAATATACAAACACCGAAAAAAAACTCTACGCAAATAATCGAAATTACATCTGTTACGGCAAAAGGCTTTGGGGTAGGGCATATTAACGGCTTTACCGTATTTGTAGATGGCGGCTTGCCCGGGGACGAGCTTAAAATTTACATGCTAAAGGCAAAGCCGCGCTATGGTTATGGCAAAATTATTGAAATACTGCGCCCATCCCCCCACCGCATCGAAAGTCCCTGCCAAGTTTTTGACCGCTGCGGCGGCTGTCAGTGGCTTAATTGCGAATATAAAGCCCAGCTTGGGTTTAAAAAGCAGATAGTCATTGACGCACTGGAGCGCATCGGCCAGGTGAAAAACCCGCCTGTGCAAGACGTAATGGGCATGTTAAAGCCTGTAAACTACCGCAATAAGGCGGTCTTCCCCGTTGTGCCTACCGGGTTTGGGGCAGAGCCCCATTTTACTATAGGTATGTTTTCTGCCCGCAGCCACCGTATTGTAGAAGTTGAAAATTGCAGTATCCAGCACCCGGCCCATGTCGCGGTGCTAAAAGTTGTAAAAAAATATATGCGCCGTAATAAAGTAAGCCCCTATGACGAGATAACTCACCGGGGTCTTATGCGCTTTATAATGATACGAACCAGCCTTGCCACCAAGGAAGTAATGGTTGTATTAACCGTAAACGGCAACGGCCTGCCGCTGGAGCCGCGCCTTGCAGAAGATTTGGAAAGAGTTGGCGTAACAACTGTGGTTATCAGCCGCCACACGGCCAAAAACAATGTAGTGCTGGGTGAACATTTTCGGGTCATAAGCGGCAGCGGGTTTATCCGCGAGCGGGTTGGCCATGTAACATACCAAATATCCGCGCCGTCGTTTTGTCAAATAAACCCGGTGCAGACAAAAGCTTTGTACGAGGTGGCTGTTACCCAGGCAGATTTGAAAGGCAAGACAGTATTGGACGCCCATGTTGGCGCGGGCGGCGTTTCCCTTTATTCCGCAAGACATGCCAAAGAAATACTGGGCGTAGACATTGTACAAGCCGCCATCAACGACGGCGAAAAAAACGCAGAGCTAAACAACATAGATAATTTGCGCTTTATATGCGGTGCGGCAGAAGAAGTGATTCCAAAATTATTTGCGGAACCAGATGCCAACCTTCCGGAAGTAGTCTTCCTTGACCCGCCGCGCAGAGGATGCGAACCCGCCCTGCTGGACGCCCTTGTAAATGCTAAAATTGAAAGGATCGTGTATATTTCCTGCGACCCGGCTACATTTGCCCGGGATGTAAAAATATTAGTAGAAGGCGGGTACAGCTTGGAAACGGTGCAGCCGGTGGACATGTTCCCCCATACGGGCAAGGTGGAGGTTACAGCGTTACTGCTGCGGGTAAAGTGATGATAACTACCCCCTGATATCATATTGGCGGGTGTGATATCAGGGGGTAGAATTTATTTTACGAAATGGCGGTTAAGGAAGCAAAGCCCTTGCCGAATTGAAAGTTGTACGCTTTACCGAACGTGGAATTGAATGAACTTACCGCTGCAATAGACACTTAATAAACATGCAACAATTTGTAATATTTACCATCGAAAATGTTAAGACCTCCATAAAACCGGCATTCTGCCGGGCCTGTGGGGGTTTTTATGTGCAAAAATATGACATATATGTCCCTAGTATTGCATTAAATATTAGTGTATACTTGCAAAAAGCGGAATGTAGTGGTTCAAGTGGCAAAAAATATCATTAAATTACTGATTGTGACAGCATTGTTAAGTGAATTGTAAAGAAATTATTTGCCCGTTTGATTTAGAATGGAGATGATGCATATTGATACCAATAATCTTGGCAACAATAACCAATGATAAAGACAGGCATAAAGCTGCAGTGTTGTACGAAAAATATCGTGGCTTTATGTTCAAAACAGCTATGCAATATATTGGTGACAAAC
>JGI20163J26743_11538534_pt1 | contig 37164 bp, 37 predicted proteins | sample TergutCu122P1_FD_26743 | JGI IMG/M metagenome (IMG submission 26743) | reverse complement strand
AATCAATATAACGTATGCCGTCACGCATGGTTAGTACCACTCCCGCGCCTGCCGCACCTGTGGCACTTACAACAAACACCGTACGACCTTCTTCGTACAATTCCTGCAGGGCAAGGTGGAACAGTTCAAATTCCATACGCTGGTCAAAGTTAAGCGGGTTGGCGTCCATCAAAATTACTACATATTCCATGTCCAGCCCGCGGATGTCACGCATAAAGCGTCCCCATTGGCGGCTGTCTGCGGCAAAAATACCGCCCTCGTAAGCTGTTATCGTAACTACGGCAAATTCACCTTCCACAGACCTGGAATATCTTACTTCCGAGCCGGGAGTGGGCAAATAGAACCTGTAGAAATTGCCGCCTTGCACGCCTGTAAAGCCCGATTCTGCCCGGATTGGGTCACGGAAGCGGGAGCCCCGCGGTATTTCCACTTCGTTTGTTGGGGCGTACATAGCCTGTAAGCCGTAGAAGAATACGCGGTGATAAGTGGTTTCGTAAGAATTTAGGGAAACCATGTAAATTTGGTCTATTGTGAAAGGCCCCGGCGCATTTGGCAGGTTGGCAATTACGGTAAGCCAGCCATACACGTCGGCGTTGCGGCTAAAATCTATGATGTGGTTTCGCCCCTCTGCGTCTTGCACACGGCCCCGTAACCAATGGCCGGAGCCGTCACCATGCACCTGCAGGCGAAGACCGACAGGGTCGCCGGGTATTTCCAACGGCGGGTTAAAGGAGACGTAAGCTGCCTGGGTACGGTCGCTTGGTACAAAGGTATAGTCCAAACGGACAAGACGCCTGTTGTTAGAGTCTACCGTGCTTACGTTTACGACGGTTTCCGCAGGGGCGGACAGCGGAGCAATACGACCGCTGTGCATATCAATTGAACGGGGCGAACCGGCAACGGTTATAGGGAAAAACACGCTGCTCTCGCCTATCCTGGCAGCAATGTAGCCATTCCCAAAGCCTGTGGCCACAAATTCGTAGTCCACAAAATGTCCCAGCGTTGTTGGGTAAACGCGTTTGCGCTCTACCGCCGGTACAGGCATTGTAGCACCGCTTGTGGAAACGCCGATAAACCGCACAGGGGTAGTTTGCCCTTGGAACATGAATATCGACGGCCTAACCGGCTGCAACTCTGCCAGCGCGTAGGCGAATATTGTTTGTACCGCACGGAAATCGCCGTATTGCACTTCCAGTGTATGCCTGCCTGTGCGAAGTGGGGTAAATCTGCCATTCCGCCAGTATCCTCTGCTCTCGTCTTCTACTACAAATGTTACGTCATTCATGTTTACAGGGACACGGTTCCCAAATTCGTCTTCTCCAAAAATTTGCCCGTCAACGGGGAAGCCGGTTATTGCGCGGGTAACCCCCATTTCCAATACTAGATTTACCATTTCGCCCTTTGGCGCGCGGTTGAAAACCCCCAGCGCGTTTACAACGCGCCGCTCGCTGCCGTCGGAAACAGTGTTTGCCACAGTAAGGTTTTGGCCGCGGCTGCTTGTTACAAGGGTGGTAGAGCCACCGCCGTCAAAATGCATGGCATCGTGGGCCCCATAGCGACGCAAAAGAAAAGCCATTTCCGCATGGGTCGCGCCTACGGAATGGGTACGGCCGTCTACTGTCATAAGAATCAAATGGCGTCCGTCACGGCTTACACCCACCGCAGAACGGGGGTGACGCCCTGCCGGGGCAATGCCGCGGTCGTTTACCACTTCCCCATTGGAAAGGATAAGCCCGCCGCCGCCAATTGCCATCTGTATGCCGGAATAATCTATTTGCATATTATTTGTGCGCACCAGGCGCGTAATGTCGCCAACACGGAAACGCTCCACACGGTAAGCCATACGCTCGGGCAGTACCACAACATAGCCGTGCCGCGGGATTTGTACTGTCTCGCCGGGTTCCGAAATGTGGATTAGTGAATTGCCGTCTACAACTATTTTTATCAAGTTATCAAAACGGCGGTTTAGCTCGGACGTGTCATACATGGCCAAGCGGTCTACAACTATGGCCCAATCTAATGTGTGGCCAATATTGTTGTAGGTACTTATTTCTACATTGCTTCTGCCATTGTTGTAAAAACGAATGTCGTGACGGATGTAATTGAAAAACGGGTTGTTGTCCATATCCATGAAAAATGTAGCAAACTGATTATACCTGTGGTTTGTGTAAGTACTTACCCCCAAAAGCTGACCATCCCACGCCAATGGCCCAAAATGGACAGAGTAGGCCCCCACCAGACCAAAGAAGTCTGCGTTTATACCGGCTACGGCACCCGCATTGCGCAGTAAATTAGATGTTGTCTCTTTACGGCCAATACCCGCATCGCTTGTTACAGGTGCAATTTGGATATACGGCTCGTCCAAATCCACTCTTATAACATGAACATCAAGCATACCGTTCTCTGTCATCATCCTGCTGCGTTGGAATGTAACCCCCCGAGATGGCTGGTATTCTGTCCTATGTTCAAACAATATATCCATTCCGTAAGTAGTTTGGGTGAATGCCGCCAGTGACAACACGAACGCGCAAAAAAATAAAAGCCCTTTAAACATTGAAAATACCCTTCTTTCTGTTTTTTGAGAAAATCTAAGACCGTTTCGTAGAAAATTGTATGTATAATCATAAAGTAATTTTGCCCATATGTACATATGAAATGCCCGGGTGACATGAAAATGTCATTGACAACTTTTTGCAATGACAATAAACTTAGTCTACTAAATTTAGTTTAGGAGATGAGCTGTATATGAAGCAGTACAATATCCATGAAGCAAAAACCCACTTTTCCGCCCTTGTTGAAAAAGCGGCCTCCGGCGAGCCATTTATAATTGCCAAGGCCGGTAAGCCCCTTATAACTGTAAGCCCTATCACAAAACAACCGCCGCGCCCTCGCATCGGGTTTCTTAAAGGCAAAATTACAATTCCTTCGGATTTTGATTCTATTGGCCGCGAAGACATATAAGTAAGGACAGGTTTCGCTCACATTACGAACCTGTCCTTTTTATTTGTATAGCTTCAGCTACATCATTCGTCCTTCTAACCGCGCCGCACCAAGCAGTGCATCAACAGACTTTACCGGGATGCGGCCCATGGAATCCGGGCCGATGTTCAGCAAGTAGTTAACTCCTTTGCTGTTAAGGTGCCGCTTGAGTTCCAGAATTTGATCCGGGGTTTTCCAATCCTGGTCAGAGTACTTTATGCCCCAGGAATGGTTAAGCGTGGCCGGGGTTTCGTAAAGACCGTATGGGGAATATTTGTACCCTCCAAGGGCGTTCATGTCACCGCTGTTTTTGTCCAGTCCTTCAGGTGGTGCTTCGGGCGGTATTTCATTGTCGTGAAGTGATACATAGTCGTAATCGCCGTTGCCTATGCGGGAGTTTATAAGGCAGTCCGGCTGAAGCTCCTTTACAAGGTGGTTAAGCTCCAAGCTCTGTTTGGGGCTTATTGTATGAGGTGTATCAAACCATATCAGAAAAATATCGCCATAGTTTGACAAAATTTCTTTTACCTGAGGCTTAATTTTTTCTTCGAAGCAGATACCAAAATCTTTTTTTGATTTGTCCGGGAAATCCCAGGAATTTTCCCAGGTAACGCCGTCGCAGGGGTCCGGGTTTGTGTAACCGCCGCCATGGGGGTGCGCCCAGTCCAGCTCTTGGGAGTAATACAGCCCCAGTTTGATACCGTGCTTGTAACAAGCTTCCGCAAGCTGGGCAATAATGTCACACTTGTATGGGGTGGAGTCTACCACGTTAAATTTATCGGCCTTTGAATGGAATAAAGCAAAACCGTCGTGATGCTTTGATGTAACTACGAAGTACGTCATTCCGCAGTCTTTGGCAAGCTTCATCCACTGGTCCGGGTTAAAGAACACCGGGTTAAAGGCACTTGCAAGCTTATGGTACTGGGCATTGGGTATGGCAAAATGGGCCTGAATCCATTCCGCATAGTTGCCTACAATTTTACCGTTCCATTCGCCGCCAAGCAGGCTGTAAAGCCCCCAATGGCACATCATGCCATATTTGTTAGAAGCAAAAAATTCTCTGTTGTTCATAGGTTTATTACCTTTCCACCGTTCACACGGGATTCTTCCGCCGCAAAGCACAGCCTATGGTTTTGCGCGGAAATACCCACTTCGGAAACTTTATCGCTGCTGATTTGGTCGTGCAAGTATTGGTAAAAAGTCTCCATTATACCAACGTCGCCGCCACCGTGGCCGCCTTCTTTTACTTCCGCAAAATATTCCTTTTCTTCCCGGGTAGTAAAGTCGTACACAAGGATGGCATTATGTGATGTGTGGGCTTTCAACTGGCCTTTTGTCCCCATAACCTTAAGGGAGCGGCTAGTTTCCGGCGTAAAGGCGCACATGGAAAACATTACGGTAACGCCGTCTTCAAACAGCATGTTTGTAACCTGGTGGTCTACCACATCATTGTCGCACTGGAACACGCACCTGCCATATGGGCCAGTTTTAAGGGCGGCTTCCACTTCCGCGTCTGTAGGCATGGCATGGCCAACGGCAACAGGGCGGAACCACCACTGATCATCGCTGTAAAGGTACAGTTTACGGGCATCGTATGGGCAATCCGCAACCGGGCAGCCGTCTGTGCAACGGGGCGGTGCATTTGGCGGGCGGTTTGCTTCATTGAAGTACTTCAGCGAACCAAAAGAGGAAATTGCCAGACATTTTTTGTTAATTAGCCACTGCAGCGCGTCCAAATCGTGACAGGACTTTGCAAGTATCATCGGGCTGCTTTCTATCGAGTTGCGCCAATGACCACGTACAAAACTGTGGGATTGATGAATATCGCCCACATTTTCCAAGTGAACGAATGATACGATTTCGCCAATGGCTCCGCTGTCTAAAATTTCTTTCACCTTTTGAAAAAACGGTGAGTAGCGCATCGTATGACATACCACTACTTTTACACCTGCGGCTTTTGCGGCTTCTGCAATTTCGAAGCACTCTTTTTCCGACGGGGAAACGGGTTTCTCCAGCAAAATGTCGTAGCCCTGGGCAATTGCCGCCATGGCAGGGCCGTAGTGCATGTTGTCTTGGGTGCAAATCAGTACGGCGTCTGCCCATTTGGACCGGGCAAAAACGTCTTCCCAGGTATACAGGCAGTCTTCCTGGGGCAGGTTATACTTTTGGCGGAATGCTTCCCTGCGGGCTACGTGAGGCTCTGCCACGCCAACAATTTCGAATTGATCCGGCCGGTCCAGGGTGTAGGCAGAGTAGGTATTGCCGCGGGCACCCGCGCCGATTGTGATAAGTTTGATTGGTTTCATTTTCTCCTCCTTAGAGCTTTGTACCCCCTGATATCAGGGGGTGCCCAGTCACATCATGATGCATTCGACGTAGTTAATACTCCGAGGCTTCACGCCTTACAAACGACACTGCAAGGCGCGGTCCCAGACGCGTCGTTAACATTATACCGTAAAACTATACTCCCCTGCTTCAAGTACTTCGCGCTTACCATTTGGCAGTAAAATTTCCGCTTCCGCGTTAAAGGGCACTGTCGCTTCAATTGTAACTGTGCCGTCACTGTTGTACTTCCAGCCGCATTTTACAAGCCCCATTGCGGTGTTAACTTCCGCGTTGGCAAAACTCAGCCGTTTATTTGGCTCCGGTTTAAAGTAAATTTTCTTAAAGCCCGGGGCGCATTCTACCGGGTTAATGCCACACATGTCGCGATACATCCACTCGGCGATGCTGCCGTAGGCATAGTGGTTTAAGGAGTTCATTCCCGTGTCGGAAATACTGCCGTCCGGCAGTACGCTGTTCCAACGTTCCCAAATGGTGGTGGCACCCATACCTACAGGGTACAGCCAGCTTGGGTAGTCATCGTTGAAGAACAGCTGGTACGCAGTTTCAGATTCTCCGTTGTTGGAAAGCACCCTGCACAAATATGGCGTGCCTATAAAGCCTGTGGTAAGATGTACATCATTTGCTTCAAGCAGTTTCTTAAGGCCCGCAACCATTTCAGCTTTGTTGTCTGTCAGGTCGAAGTGGATGGCTAAAATGTAGGCGGTTTGAGTATCTATTTTCAGTTTGCCGTCGGCAGTGTAAAATTCACTTTGAATCGCTTCACGCACCTGGGCAGACAATTCCGCGTATTTTACCGCGTCTTCTTTATAGCCCAAAGTTGCGGCGGCCTTGGACACCAGCATGGACGAATATCTATAAAACGCGCTTGCCAAGTAACTTGTTGGAGTACCGCCAAACACGCCCGGGCGGCCATGTTCGTCTTTATCACCATCCAGCGCAAGCCAATCCCCAAAGTGGAAACCTTCTGTCCACAGTTTGCCGGTATTGTCTTTGGTGCATTTGCGTGTAATCCAGTCCACCCAGTCCTTCATGCTTTGATATTGCTTACGCAAAATTGTATCGTCGCCGGTGTGCAAATAAACTTCCGTTGGCACAATTGTTGCACAGTCTGCCCAGGCGCAGCAGCCAAGCATCCCGCTTGCTTCTTGTGGGCGGTTTTGTACAAACATTGGCACAAAGGAAGGAACCATGCCGTCGCAGCGGCGTTGCTCCTCGTACAAGTCATACATAAACTTCATGTAGAAGGCGTAGGAATCCATGTTGAACATGGCTGTGCCTGTGAAAACCTGTGTATCCCCTGTCCAGCCCATACGCTCGTCGCGTTGCGGGCAGTCTGTCGGTACGTCCAGGAAGTTACCCTTCTGGCCCCACATGGCGTTTAGGAACAGGCGGTTTACCCGCGAGTCGCTTGTTTCGATATTTCCGATTGTGTCAAGCTGCGAATACAGGACGCAGCCTGTGAAGTCTTCTAAACGGACATTTTCTATGCCTTCTATTTTGGCATAGCGGAAACCGTAAAATGTGAAGCGCGGCTCTACAATTTTTTCTGTACCGTCGGCGATATAGGTGTATATTGCAGCGGCGGAACGCAAATTGTCACGGTAAAAATTGTCGTTTTGTAATATTTCGCCATGGCTGACGGTAATCTTTGTACCCTTTGGCGCATCAATTCGCATCTTTATCCAGCCAACCATATTTTGGCCCATGTCAATTACCGTTTCACCCGCCGGGGTTTTTATCAAGGCTACAGGCTTTATTTCTTCCATGCATTTAACCGGCAGGGATAATCTTGCGGTTAGGGTGCCAAGTTCTGCCGGTTCAATCACTTCCATTGGAAGCCAGCCGTTCACGTCCTTTAACCCGGTGTTGCACCAATTTGTGATTTCTAAGTTTGCGTCATAAACTACGCCATCATAAATGTTGTCGAACAGGATTGGAGACGGCCTACACAGCCAACTTGAATCGGTGGGTATTACATCACTGCTGCCATCCTCATAGGTAACGTGCAGTTCGCAAATTACGGAAAAACGGTTTGTATATGGGGAATGGGCATCGCCCAGGGCAAAGCGGCCTTTGGCCCAGCCGTTTGCCAGCATTACGCCAATGGCGTTTTCACTATTTTGAAGCGCGTCAGTTACATCATAGGTTTGGTACTGCACCCAAGCGTCGTAAGCGTTGCAGTAAGGGGCCAAAAATTCATCACCTATGCGGCTGCCGTTTAGGAATAATTCGTAAATGCCCATGCCCGTAATGTAGGCGCGGGCGTTGGCGATTTTTTTGCTGCCATCCAGTACGAACTCCTTCCTAATATGTGGGTGTTCACATTCGTCAACTCTTGGCTCTTGTTTCCATGGCGGTGTTAGCCACTTCGCTTGCCAAGGTTCATCCATTTTCGCTGTCTCAAACCAGTTAACGCCGGAAGTGGCACTTTCGCCGTTGTCGCCCTCTACAGTTACTGTCCAGTAGTAGCGTGTCCGCGGCTGCAGTTTAATAGGCAGGGTGAAACCGCAGCTGTCTAAAGATTTCACCATGCCGCTGTCATAAATGACGTACTTCATGATGCAGTCTGTTGCCACAATTACGCGAGCAAACTTTTGCCGCTTGGCCTGTGTATCGCAAGCCACCCAGGTTACAACAGCCTCGTCCATAAAAAAGCCCAGTGGATTTTCTATGTGGTTTGTTTTACATGATGTGATTTTCATTTCAACCTCCTGTATGTTTTTTATAAATTTTTCCTCATTCGGATTCTGCCATTTACCTTGCCACATGCACTATCCATTACTTTACCGTCCGGGATGAAGCCACATTTTTCATAAAACCTGATAGAGTTTACATTGTCGCTGATAACCCACACATACATGACTGTTTTACCCTTCGACTTGGCAATGTCAAAAGCAAATTTCATAGCCTTTGTGCCAATACCCCTACGGAAATAATCCGGGTGCAAATAAATATAGTGCAATTCATACACCGCATCATCCACATCATCATCTTGAGGCAGCGCGACTCTCATAATGCCCACGACCTTACTGCCGCACATAATCACAAAAGCTTCTGTATTATCGTCGGTAATAACCCGCCTGAACAAAGCCGGGCGGGTAGCGTTTTTCTCGCGGATATACTCTGCCGAAAATATATCTTTGTAAGCCACTTCCCATGAACGCATAAGCACCTCTGCCATGTGTTGCACGTCTTCGGGTTTTGCAAGACGGATAGTAATCTCCATTTGTTCCGCGGTTCCGGCCCCGTGTCTTTTTGCATCTTCCGGGCAGAAGGTAAAATTCCATTTTAGGGTATGAGGGATGCGTTTAATAATGTTCAGCGGTTCTTCGCCGTTGTATATTACCTCCCGGTCTGGATTGTTGGTGGTAAACAGCGACATTTTATCTTTTACGTTACTGATGTCAATTACATGAATATATCCGCTAGATTGGCCGCAAGAAGAAGTATTACTAAATGTAGGAATGTTATGGTGCGCATCAACTACATCTAGCGGTTGTGCTAATAACTCGTTTGCGCAGGCCCATTGGTCATAAGATATATTGCAGCTAATTTTGTACCCCTTGGGAAATGAGCGGAACAAGTCGTTTGTGTCAATAATAAACAAGGAAGCTATGCCAATATGGGGCGTTAGGAATACTCTGCCTTTTAATTCGTCCATTTGTTTTGATGAACCGAAATACATAATGTCGGGTAACTCATTGTAGTTTTGCATTGCCGGGTTTAGCATTGTTGGGTCAACCCTTCCCTCATAAACCATCCCGCCTTATTCCCAAACCACCTATGCCCGCCTTGCTCCACTACATGCACAAGTTTATCCCCTGCATCAAGCAGCTCATATGCACCCCGCGCAATTTCTACCTGACTGTATACATTATCAAGCCTACCTTCACCGTTTAGCGGGTCTCCATCCCCGGTTTCTATCATAAACGGACGCGGGGCAATCAGCGCGGCAAGGTCACCCATGTCAACTACTTTCCACAGGCCGGGGACATAATTGCAAGAACAATTGGGCAGCTTTAACAGCGCGTCTTTAATGCCGTAAAAATATCCGCTGGTAATGCCGCATTTAACTCTGTCGTCCATTGCCGTCAACCACAAGGTTTGCGCGCCCCCACCGGAAAGGCCCATACAACCAATTCTCGATGCGTCACAGTCGTCCCGTGTCTCGATGTAATCAATGAGACGCATCAAATCCCATGTCCACATGCCTGTAAGGGAACGCCCCAAAGCAATTGCTATATTATTTAAATACTCGCAAGTGCTGCATATGAAGTAGTCTTCCCTTTCACCCTGACGGGTAATTTCACGCCGCTCGCCAAAAGCGCGGGCGTCCGGGCAGAAAACCACATATCCTTCTTGGGCAAACTTCAACCCATAATCCGCGTTGAACACATCTATTTGCTCACTTACTACTTCAAATTCTCTTCTGCCGCCGGTGCCCAGCTTGCCGCAAATTACATGGCCATGGGCTGCAATGATGCAGGGCGTTGACGCACCTGCTCCTTCCGGGATAAGTACATAAAACGGCATCCATACCTTTGCTTCTGTTTGGATAATCCTCTTTTCCCGCGTTATGCCACTGTCTAACCGGGCCGTATCCAAAAGCCGGGGCTGCAAGTCGCATTTTTCCATTAATGAAATACCGGTTACTCCCTCCAGTTTGCGGCGGACGGCAGTTTTCCAGGCGTTGTAGGCCCCAACACTTTCTGTTTGGCACGGCATTTGCCGCGCTTCTTTATCAAAAATGTCGCACAGGCTCTCTATGGATGTGTAGTAGTGGGGTGTGGGCTTAATTCGCATAATCATCACTCCTCGTATGTATGACATGATTATACGCCACTTTGCATAGCCACCGCAAGTGTTGACACTAATAAAATCGTGACTTATACTAAACTGGATATGAACAATATTGTGTAACTTCCAGAATTTTTACTAAAATCTTAGTCTGCTGCCCATCTATAAAACATTGTAGATGTTCTATAAGAGACAGCAAAACGTATAGACCGGGGTGAATATCAATAGGAAGGAAGTGTTTGTGTGAAAAAATTGCTGCTCGTTTTGATATTTGCTTTTGCCATACTTGTAGGGCTGACAGGCTGCCCTCGCGGAACAAGCCCGGATACATACAATCCGGCAGAAAACCCTTCAACCGAACCGGGAGAATATTTGCCGGAAGCGACGCCTTACATTTATGTGCAATCCGGGAATGTTGAAACAGTGCCGGACATCTACATCCAAGCAAGGAACCTGCAAAAACTGGCCCGTGTATGGGGCTTTACCATGTTCACCCACAGAGCGTTCCTTTTAGGGGAAAAGTGCTGGGACGAAGAACTGCTAAACCTTATACCCCTTGTCCGGTTTGCCAATGAAGATGATGTGAATGATATACTTTACCAATGCTTTATAGGCCCTGGTGATGATGGGTATGATTTAGATTGGGAAATCTATAGGACGGCGTTAGTTGCGATCTATGAAGAAAATTTGCAAAACTTACTTCATTTAATTAATTACACTCCACATGGCTTGGATGATGAAGTACTACAAGCGCATGTTCAAGCAGTGACCGAGGCTACTAATAATGTTGTCACTTTCATATTGGAATACGAATATGTTTCTTGCTGGGCGGCTATGCAAATATTTATTGAAGAGTATGCTCTGGTTAGCACCGTCAACTACTTAAACTTGCGCCCTATGGCTGATAAAAGCTGGATTAATGAAGTATATTTGGGTGAGTCGCTTTACACAGTTTTGTCACGGTTTCACCGTATACAAATTTTTGATTTTTCACAGGGGCCCGTTTATTTTAATCACGCAGGTAACAGCACGTTTACAAACAAATACCACCACCCAAACATGAATTTTTCCGATGAGAGATGCCGCCTGCTGGGGCTTTTCCGCCTATGGAACGTAATGGAATACTATTTTCCGTATTTAGACATAATCGATGATTGCTGGCATGGACTATTGTTGGAGTCTATCCCCAAAATGCTGGAGGGCAGCAATAGACTAAGATCACGGTTGCGTGATGCACATGTCAGGTTTTGGTACAGATTCAGATTCCTAAATGAAAAATTTGGCCGGTTTGCAGTACCTGTTGTATTAGTTGAAGCTGAAAGAAAGCTTGTTGTTAGTGAAATCGTTTACCCGCATACAAGTATATTATCCAGAGGGGATATTATTCTTACATTAAACGGCGTTGATATAAATGAATTGGTTGCAGACATGCTGCAATATTTATCCTCCCCTAGTGATGAAAGAGCGTTAGCATATATCGTACGGGAATTTGATGTCATCAGGTCATATTCGCCGGTAATGGAGGTAGGCGTACTTCGAAATGGAGAAGAAGTAACACTTTCGGTTGTGGGACAATATGGGTCTATCGGTCATTCATTCGCCTTTATGCGAACTCGCCCTACAATATCTTATAAACTATTGGACAACAACATCGGGTTAGTAAATCCCGAATTACAAACTTCTGCACCGTCACGGTCTGTCCCGAGTGTGTTTGCAGATATATTCCGGGGGCACTCCGGAGGCATTACTACCCCAAACGCATTTTTTTATGACAGAAATGTTGTTATACTAATGGACGAAAACAGTGAAAGCCGACCGGAGTTTGCAATAATGTCTCTTCGTAACGGTGAAAACGTAACCGTAATGGGTACAAATTCTATTGGGGCAAACGGAGACTTTGTGACTTTAAACCTACCGGGTGACATTGGCCTATTGTTCACCGGCCTTGGTGTCTACACCCCACACGGCGGCCAAACCCAGCGTATTGGCCTGTCCCCGGATATTTATGTGCATCGCACCGTATCAGGCGTAGCAGAAGGCCGGGACGAACTAATGGAAGCGGCAATTCAATTCTTGTTGGAAGCAGCAGAAAATTGATTTTCAAATTTTCACCCCCTGATATCACATTCCTAATATGATATCAGGGGGTAGAAGAGAGCGGTGATGCGACATGAACGGAACCATACAAACCGGCAATCACACAACTACCGACGTGACCTTCTCTCAAATTTTACAAAAACATTGCAGTAGGAAGTTGTTTTTTATAGGGGTAATTTTATGTTTTGTGGGCATGATGTTTCAAATCACTTCACTTCCGCGCTGGTGGGGAGCTACAATATTTCCTATGACATTTGTGATTTTGTCAACATTAGGGCTGTATGCGATTTTCATCGAAAGCAAGCGTAAGCGCGGGCATAAAATCACCTTCGGAGTTCTTACATTTTTTTGGATGTGGACAATTATTTTTCTGGTATTTTATGTTATTAGCATACCCATATCAATAAATAATACATCGTACATCCAGCACGACACAATGAACTTGCACGATATCTTTTCTTTCTCTTTCTATTTTAGAAACTCTATCATAAAAGTGATTTTTCTGGCGGCATTTATCCGTGTTATTGGAGATATGCGCAAACTATTAAAAGAAAATGCGCAGGTAGATGAACAAGGTAAACTACGTAATGTATGGCTTCTTTCTGTTTTCAGTATAATCGCTGCTTACATGGAATGGATGGAAATCGGAATTTTAACTTCGATCATGAATTTTATCAGTTTCTGCCATAAAGTATTCGGCGAGGGAATATTTCAATTGTGTGGGAGACCTCCAACCGGTGCACAATTAGTTATCATAAGTGCATCAATTTTCGCAATAATACTGTATCGTCTAAATCATGACCTAAACAAACCAAATCAAATATAAAGGAGAATTTCAATGCAACCAAACAGACTAATCGGCAACTACCCGGTAATAGGCATTCGCCCAACAATTGACGCACGCCGCGGTATATTAGACGTGCGCGGCTCGCTGGAAGAGCAGACAATGAACATGGCAAAAGCCGCCGCAAAATTATTTGAAGATAACTTGCGTTACAGCAACGGCCAAACCGTAAAGGTAATTATCGCAGATACCACAATTGGCCGCGTGCCGGAAGCCGCCGCCTGCGCGGACAAATTCCGCAAGGCCGGGGTAGACATAACCCTAACGGTTACGCCTTGCTGGTGCTACGGGTCCGAAACTATGGACCAAGACCGGCTATCTATAAAAGGCGTGTGGGGTTTTAACGGAACCCAGCGGCCGGGCGCGGTATACCTGGCGTCCGTACTGGCAAGCCATGCGCAGAAAGGCTTCCCGGCCTTCGGTATTTATGGCCGCGACGTGCAAGAACCCGACGCCACAGACATCCCTGCGGATGTAGTGGAAAAGCTGCTGCGCTTTGGCCGGGCGGCAGTTGCGGCGGCTACTATGCGGGGTAAATCCTACCTGCAAATTGGGTCCATATGTATGGGCATTGGTGGCAGCATTATTGATTCTGCGTTTATGGAAGAATACCTGGGAATGCGTGTGGAATCTGTTGACGAAACAGAGCTTATCCGCCGCATGACAGAAGAAATTTACGATAAGACGGAATACGAAAAGGCCCTTGCCTGGACAAAAAAACACTGCAAAGAGGGCTTTGACAAAAACCCGGAACACGTACAAAAGACACGGGAGCAAAAAGATGCGGACTGGGAATTCTGCATCAAAATGATGTGCGTCATCAAAGACTTGATGAACGGCAACCCAAACCTGCCAAAAGGCTGTGAAGAAGAAGCTCTTGGCCACAACGCCATTGCCGCGGGCTTCCAAGGGCAGCGTCAGTGGACAGATTTCTACCCCAACGGCGACTTTGCGGAAAGCCTGCTTAACACATCCTTCGACCATAACGGCCCACGGGAACCGTACATTTTGGCTACGGAAAACGATGTGCTTAACGCCGTAAGTATGCTGTTCGGCAAGCTGCTTACCAACACAGCGCAAATTTTTGCGGACGTACGCACCTATTGGAGCCCGGACGCAATCAAAAAAGCCACCGGCTTTGATGTTGGCGGCAAAGTAAAAGAATCCGACGGCCTTATCCACCTGATTAACTCCGGCGCGGCGTGCATGGACGGCAGCGGTGCAGCAGGCGGCATGATAAAACCATGGTACGAAATTACCCAGGCAGACCAGGAAGCAATACTTGCGGCCACGGAATGGTGCCCGGCGGACAACGGATATTTCCGCGGCGGCGGATATTCTTCGCGGTTCCTAACCGAGTACGAGATGCCGGTTACAATGATGCGCATCAACCTGGTAAAAGGCCTTGGCCCTGTTATGCAACTGGTAGAAGGCTACACCGTGAAACTCCCGGCAGAGGTTTCCGACGCCCTTTGGAAGCGCACGGACTACACCTGGCCGTGTACATGGTTTGCGCCCCGGGTAAGTGATAAATTCCCGTTCAAATCTGCCTACGATGTAATGAATAACTGGGGTGCCAACCATGGGGCCATAAGCTACGGCCATATTGGCGCGGACATAATTACCCTATGCTCTATGCTGCGCATTCCTGTTTCCATGCACAACTTACCGGAAGAGGATATTTTCCGCCCGGCTGCATGGAACGCCTTTGGCATGGATAAAGAAGGGCAGGATTACATGGCTTGCGCCGCGTACGGGCCGGTGTTTAGATAGAAAACCATATGCATTGCATGTCTTAATGGGTGAAGGAGGCAGAGTTATGAAAGCGAAAAAAACATTGGCAATCGCGTTACTTTTGTTGATTCTAATGGCAGCGTTTACCGCCTGCAACGGTGCCTATGAAGCACCGGCAGAAGAACCTGCAAATGAAATTATAGACGAATTAACCCGGTTAGAAAATTCGCCCATAGTCTATATTCTGCCGCCGTACTCCACCGATGGCGAAATGAGTGTGGAAATGGCCTTGGCAACCCGCCGCTCCCGCAGAAATTTCCAGGACAGGGCAATTACAACCGAACAATTATCGCAAATTTTGTGGGCCGCCTACGGTATCACGTATCCGCTTCCACAAGCGCGGCTACGAGGCGGCCTGCGTACTACACCTTCTGCCGGTGCCACCTTCCCCCTGGAAATTTACGTGGCAGTGGGAAATGTGGAAGGGATAGAGCCGGGCGTGTATAGGTACATCCCGGAAAGTCACACTCTTGTGCAAGTGCTAAGTGGTGATGTAAGAGATGATGTAGGCGAAGCCGCAGTAGGTCAAACCTGGGCCGCCGCCGCGCCGATACTGTTGTTTTACAGCGCGGTATTTTCCCGCACTACGGATTTTTACGGCGAGCGCGGTGTACGTTATGTATACATGGAAGTGGGCCATTCCGCCCAAAATGTTCATTTGCAAGCAGAGGCGTTGGGCCTTGGCACAGTTGTAATTGCCGCGTTTTTTGATGACAGGATGGCAGAAATATTTAACTTGCCGGAAGATGAAGTGCCGCTTTACTTTATGCCTGTTGGATATTTTTATGAATAGTAATTGCGGGCGTATCCACGTTGATTTGCGTACTGTGTGGATAAATCTATGGCTGTACCCATCCTTTTTCTACACTATCAGCAATCGCATTTTCTACGAAAGACCATACGGCAGGAAGTGCCTTTTCAACCGGCAACATACGCATTCTGACTTGTAATGCTGTGGCATTATATTTTTACCATGCATTGCCACCACTTTTATAGATATTGTTAAACGATTGCAGCCTGTCAATAGCAGCGAATTGCGTTGATTGATAGAAATTTGAAGAAGTAAATTGAAGGCTATTTCGTTAACCCGAAAACGATATTTCCCTAATGCTCCGAATCGCTAATCGCCGAAAACCACGGCGATGATCGATAGTCGCTATAGAGAAATATCGTTTTCTTAGTTAACAAGATAGTCAATAACAACTACCGGAACATTACAAATCCACCTTACCGCACGTTTTACGGGTAACAAAGTAAGAAATAACATACAAAACCACCGACACAAAGATAAAAGTTAATTGAATCAAACCACGAACAGGAATTTCCCCTATCTGTCATTCCATGTGTTTCTTACCATGGTGCCCAAATGCAGGAAAACTAAAAACGCGATAAGTACGCATATGCCCAAAAGTATACCTTTCCTATCGCTGCCTGCTTTTGTACAGGACAACGGAAAATACAAGCCGGCTGTAATCAACGGCAATGTCACAGTTGATAAGTACATAATCTTCGTCCATAGCGAAAAATGGACCTGTACATTTTCATGTAAAGCAGCACTTATTGTAACAGCCACTCCCCGAAGTAAAACCCCAAGTATAATAACAAAAGCAAATGCCAGATATTTTAGGTTTACAGCGTCTTTTCTGGTTACGGGTACGGCAATCATGTACTGCTCCCATTTTAAATAAGACCTGCTGGTCAAACACTGCAAAATTATCGGTGGAAAAACGAATGTTACAAAGAACATCAAAAATTCATAAATTTCTATAGTGCCAGCGTAAGCATAATTTCTTCAATGTTTACATTGTCCATTACAACATCTCGATATTTCTTTCCGGCGGCTTCCTTTCGATGTGTTTGTTGCAGTTACCATTGTATTATACTTTACCGAACGACTCTGCAAATAATAATTGCAATCTTGAGCAGAGTGCTTCCATGTTTGATACATCTATTATTTTTTCGTCAATTAGTTTCTTAACAGTTCCTTGCGCCGTGTCATAATCCTGTTGGCTTACAATTCCATTGTTAAACGCATTTATCAACTCATCTTCATCAAGAACTAGAATACTCCCATCAGGCATTAACGCTACATCAAGATATAAAGCCTCCATTATTTCGCTGTAAGCTTTCGTCATTACGCATCCGCAAGCTACTATAAAGACAAAAACTGCGCCTTAGCATTCTCACAAACCTGCACAACCCTATCCGTAAACCTATCAAACTCCGGGTCGTCTTTCTGCATTTCCGGTTTGCTCAAATAATTTTGCACAGACCACTTTACGCCCATGTCAAAACGGATTGTGGCGCAAAAATCCGGCACAAGCCGCTTTATTTTGCTGTTATCAAACACAACAGAGTATGCTTTATCGCCCCACAAGTTTCCTCCGTACCCGGGGTTCATGGCAATTAACATATCGGACGCAACATGATAAATTTTTGGCTCTACGCCCAAGGCATTACCGATTAAGGCGTAAATCTGGTTCCATGTAAGGCTTTCGTCCGATGTGATGTGAACCGCTTCACCAATTGCATGAATATTGTCAAGCAACCCGACAAACCCCTTGGCAAAATCGTCAGAATGGGTCACTGTCCACAGGGACAGGCCGTCACCGTGTACCAGCACGGGCTTGCCTTCCAGCATCCGCTTTAGCACCTGCCATTGGCCATTAGCCCCGTAAACGCTTACAGGTACTACATTTCTGTCATAAGTATGGCTTGGGCGGACGATGGTAATAGGAAAACCGCTGGTACGGTATTCTTCCATCAGTACATTTTCGCAGGCGATTTTATCCCGGGCGTACTGCCAGTAAGGGTTAGCCAAGGGCGTACTTTCTGTAATTTTGTAATGGGAAAAGGGCTTTTGGTATGCCGCCGTGCTGCTGATAAATACATATTGTCCGGTACACCCCGCAAACAGGCGGATGTCACGCTCTACTTGGCCCGGGGTGTAATTTATAAAATTTGCCACCGCATCAAAAGTGTGATTTTTTATAAGCGATGCTACATTAGCTTCGTCATTTATATCACCTTGCAAATGCACTGTTCCGTCAACAACACCGCGAACACCGCGATTCAGCAGGTAAACCTGGTGCCCCATTTCCACGCAAAGTTCAGTTATTGCCGCACTAATTCGGCCTGTGCCCCCAATAAATAACAATTTCATAATTGCCCTCCTATTGCCCCCTACATCTTCTGAACATGTAATTGTCCGTCTTCTAGAATTTCCGCATACATAATATCAGTCTTGTCTAAGATGTTCAACCGATTTAGGGCGTTATCCAGCCAACTATCCGATAAATTCAGCTCCTTTAGGTTTTTCGCAATTATTTTCCCTTCAATTATGATAGTTGTGGGGATATACTTTTGCTGTCTTGGGGTAATCTCCTGCTTCTTTAGAACACTCAAATCCCCGTTGGGCTCCAAAATGGCATAATCTACGTCCGCCACAGAAAACACGCTGTTGGTCCTAAGCATCATGGTTAAATCGTCAATGTTTAACCGCTCTTTTTTTAACGCGGGGAACTGAATTTTACCTTTTTTTATAAGGATAATCGGCTGGCCGTCCAGCATTTCTCTGGCTTTTACACTTTTTAGCGACGCAAATTCCACACAAATGGCAAGGGCTACCCAAAGGGCCACCCCATGCATAGACCGCCAGAATTTTATGTCACTGTGCAAAATAATGTCAGCCACCATGCTGCCTATTACTATGCCGGAAATGTAGGTAAACACATTTAGCTGGCCCAATTGCTTGTTGCCAATGATGCGCACCAAAAGCAAGAGAATGGCAAAGCCCATGACAACGCGCAGTAAAACCTCAAGCATGAAAATCACCTCACGGGTTAGGATTCCATAAGGCGGTTGGAATTATGTAATAAACCGGCATAAAAACCCCACCTCCCGCAAATACTATAGCAAACGGCATTTCTATCCGTTCGCAGTTTACTATATATTCGTCATTTTACCCCCTGATATCAGGGGGTAAATTACTACCCCCAAGGAGCGTGCGCCCAATGACAAAACACAAATGGAATTTTGATAACACCTATGCCAAACTCCCCCCAATGTTCTACACCAAGCAATCTCCAACCCCTGTCCGCCAACCTAAACTTGTAATTTTCAACCAAGACCTTGCAGACTATTTAGACGCCCCTTTCCACCTGCAAACCCTTGCAGGCAACCACAGCCCGGAAGGCGCACAGCCGCTTGCACAGGCATACATGGGCCACCAATTTGGCTTCCTTAGTATGTTGGGCGACGGGCGGGCAATTCTTGTGGGGGAACAGGTAAACCAACATGGCCAACGGTTTGATATTCAGCTAAAAGGGTCCGGGCGGACGCCCTACTCCCGTGGCGGTGACGGACGTGCGGCCCTGGGACCCATGCTGCGGGAGTACATCATAAGCGAAGCGATGCACGCCCTTGGCATTCCCACAACCAGAAGCCTGGCAGTTGTTTCAACTGGGGAAACTGTCCACCGGGAAAAAGAACTGTCCGGGGCAATATTAACACGTGTTGCCGCAAGTCATATCCGCGTCGGCACATTTGAATATGCCTCCCATTTTGGTGCCGCCGAGGATGTGCGCGCTTTGGCAGACTACACAATGGCACGGCACTATCCGCACACAGAAACATATGGAAGTTTCCTGCATGAAGTAGTGAAACGGCAGGCACATTTAATTGCCATGTGGCAGCTAATTGGCTTTATCCACGGTGTAATGAACACAGACAACATGGCAATATGCGGCGAAACAATTGATTACGGCCCCTGCGCATTTATGGATATTTACAACCCCGGTACTGTTTTCAGTTCTATTGATACAGAAGGGCGATATGCCTACAAGAATCAACCGAAAATGGCTACGTGGAATCTGACGCGTTTCGCTGAAACACTGCTGCCGCTTTTGCATCACGATGAAAATGAAGCAATAAAAATTGGTACGGCGGAAGTAAAGAATTTCTGGAATATGTACCACGCTAACTGGCTTACGGGTATGCGGGCAAAGCTGGGGCTTGTTAACGAAGACGCGGAAGACGAAGGGTTAATTACAGATTTGCTGCAACAAATGCAACACCATAAAGCGGACTATACAAATACTTTCCGCGGGTTAGCTTTAGGCGAAACAAACGAAGGTGTATTTGCTTTGCCGCAATTCCGTAAATGGCACGATCATTGGCAAGCAAGACTGGCACGTCAGTTATACACAAAAGACGAAGTCACAAACATCATGATGCAGCACAACCCGGCAATTATCCCAAGAAATCACCGAGTAGAAGAAGCCTTATCCGCCGCAGAAAACGGTGACCTGGCAGTAACGCACCGCCTGCTTCACGCACTAAAAAGCCCTTACGCATACAACCAAGCTCAGGACGAATACGCAAAACCACCGGCTTACACACCCAATTGCTACAAAACATTCTGCGGGACGTAAAAAGAGTTTTCAAACCAGACATACTGCTGCCCTGTTTTGCTTGCTATAATTGTGCAACAACAAATTAATGGAGATGATTTGGTATGAAGAAAAATTTTTACGAAAAGCCGGAAACCTTAAAAGAGAGATGGCCCGGCGCATTTGTATCCGTTGAAGGGTCTTGGTTTAACGAACTGTTATGCGTTCCAAGCCCGATTGCGCTTGTAACCGGGTGGAAATCTAACGGTAAAGAGAACGCCTGCTTGCAAGGAAACATAACTTTTGCCGGCACAAACGGAGAAATGGTTTGCACACTGGGCTGGGTTCATAAGGGGCATCATGCCTATGAGTCATTGAAGGAAACTGGCTGCTGCGTTGTAAATCTGTTTTCCCCCGGTTTAAAGGACAAATGCTTCAACACGATAGAAAACAACGGCTTTGACACAGACGAAATAACCGCTGCGGGCTTGACGGCAGAAAAAGCCTTGAAAGTAAACGCGCCGCGCATAAAGGAATGCTTCATGAACGTAGAGTGCGAGTATTTATGGGAGCAGGAATTGTTGCCGGGCAAGTCGCCGGTTTACATTATCGGCCTAAAAGTAGTTAATATTTGCCTGGACGAGGAATATTTCGACACCGCAAAACGCTTTGGCAAAGACGGCTTCTATTGCCTGGCAGACGGCACCAACCCGGAAAACGGCGAAGTCTACACCTTTGAAGGTGGGTTATCAAATTAAAAAATGCATTAAAATTTAGGACTGTCTCGTAAAGCAAGAAAACGAACTCGTTTTCATGCCAACGAGACAGCCTTTTTTTTATCTTTCCATTCCGGCATTATCACTGTATAATGTGGTCATCCAATTCAGATAGGAGAATTTTCCATGAAAATGACATTCAGATGGTTTGGGGAAGGACAAGACCCAATCAGTTTACGTGAAATCAGACAAATTCCCGGCATGTACGGGGTTGTCACCAGCCTTTTAGATATGCCCGCCGGTGAAGCATGGCCGGAAGAGCGCATCAAGGCCATGAAAGAGCAAATTTCTGCCGCAGGGCTGGAAGTTGAAGTAATCGAAAGTGTTAATATTCACGAGGACATAAAACTGGGTGCGCCCGGTCGTGACGAAAAAATCGAAAACTACATTATTACAATGGAACGGCTTGCGAAATACGGCATTAAATGTATCTGCTACAATATGATGCCCGTACTTGATTGGGCCCGCAGCAATTTATATTATAACCTGCCGGACGGCTCTAACACCATGCGCTATGAAGCCGCAGACATGGCAGGAATTACCCCGGAGGAACTTGCAGCAAGGTACGCAAAAGACTCTGACGCTTACGAAATGCCCGGCTGGGAACCGGAACGCATGAAAAAAATCAACGAGGCACTTGCGGCCTACGAAGGCATGACAACAGATACATTCTACGCAAACATGAAGTACTTCCTTGATGCGATAATTCCCCATGCAGAACATCTGGATATTTATATGGGTGTTCACCCGGACGACCCGCCGCAGCCTATTTTCGGTTTGCCAAAACTGATTATCAGCCGCGACAATATCCGCAAGTACTTAGACCTTAACCCAAGTAAGTACAACGGCATCACTCTTTGCACAGGCTCCCTTGGTGCCCGCAAAGACAACGACATCCCCGCCATGGTACGCGAGTTTGGCGGCGAAGGGCGTATTCATTTTGCCCATGTAAGAAACTTGCGCTTCGAAAACGATACAGACTTTTACGAGTCTGCCCATTTATCATCCATGGGCTCACTGGATATGTACGCCATAATGAAAGCCTTCCACGATGTAGGCTTTAACGGCTGTATGCGCCCGGACCATGGCCGCATGATTTGGGACGAAACAACAAAAAAAGGCCGCCCTGGGTACGGGTTGTACGACCGCGCACTTGGCGCAACATATTTACAGGGTATTTGGGAGGCATTGGAACGGGGCAAAAAATAATCCATTAAGGATGGAGTAATATGAAAAAAATCATCGAAGTCAAAAATTTCATAAAAAGATATGGAAACGTTAGGGCCGTTAATGATATAAGCTTCTATGTAGAAGAAGGCATGTTGTTTTCGTTTCTGGGGCCAAACGGCGCGGGCAAATCTACCACCATCGACACCCTATGCACCCTGTTGGACTACAACAGGGGAAGTATAACGATAGACGGCTGCGATTTGCGTAAAGACTCGGAGTCTATCCGGCGGAAAATTGGCGTAGTTTTTCAGGAAAGCCTGTTAGACGACCTGCTGACCGTACGTGAAAATTTGCTGATTCGGGCAGGGCTTTACATTAAAAACAAATCCGCCATACGATGGAAAGTAAACCAAATAATCGAGTTGCTTGAAATAGATGAGCTTGTAAGCCGCCCCTACGGCAAGTTATCCGGCGGCCAGCGGCGCAGGACAGATATTGCCGTGGCTTTACTCCATACCCCCAAAATCCTTTTTCTGGACGAACCAACCACCGGTCTGGACCCTCAGACAAGACTGGTCATATGGGAAATACTAAAAAAATTACAGCAATCCGGGATGACAATTTTCCTAACCACTCACTACATGGAAGAAGCCGCTGAATCTGATTACATTATTGTTATCGATCGCGGGAAAATAGCCGCAAAAGGTACCCCTGCCGAACTACGTACCCAGTTTGCATCGGACAAATTATGTATTACCCCAAATGATGAAGAGCAGCTTTTAAGCCAGCTTGCTGCAATGGGTACAGAGTATACCTGTGTCGGCAGTGAAGTTATGATTAGTTTACCTAATACACTGGCATCACTGTCCATTTTAGAAAATTGCAAGCAATATGTGGCAAGCTTCAGGGTAATACAGGGCTCGATGGATGATGCGTTCATTGGCATAACCGGGAGGGGTATACGATGAAAGTTTTATTGAAGCGGAACATGAAATTATATTTTCGTGACAAGAGAAATTTATCGTTTTCGCTGCTTGCGATAGTTATTATTCTTATCCTTTACATTGTTTTCCTGGGAAATGTGTGGGGAAATACCGAAATAAGGTCATTGCCGGAATATTACGTGCTAAGACACAACTGGCTTACTGCCGGTAAGCTTACGGTTGCCACCATAACAACATCAATGGGCGCACTTGGCGTAATGATAGATGACAGAACAAAGAAAATATATAAAGGCTTCTATGCTTCCCCGGTAAAAAGGTGGCACATTACAGGCGGATATATTCTAAATGCATTTTGCATTGGGGTTATAATGACTTTGACTCTGTTTATTCCCCTTACGATTTATTCCGCAATACTTGGCGGCACACCGCTGACAATATTTCAATACCTAAAAACACTGGGCTTAGTATTGCTCATAAGCTTTTCAAATACGGCTATGGTATGCTTCATCATAACCTCTATAACAACCCGCAACGCCTTTAGTACCGCAAGCTCAATTGTTGGTACGCTGATAGGCTTCTTACTTGGTATTTATTTACCTATTGGGGAGTTGCCCAACAGTGTACAAACTGTGATGAAACTGTTCCCCCCATCTCATGGGGCAGCTTTGCTGCGCCAAGTATTGATGAGAACTTCGATACAGACATCATTTTATGGCATCCCGACAAACTACGTGGAGGAATTTAGAGAGCTTATGGGGGTCGCGCTCTACTTTGGAAATTTCGAAGTTACCGCGCTGTTTAGTATTGCAATGTTAATTGTTTCCGCAGCAATTTTTTATGGACTAACATTGCTGAATATGAGAAAGGTAAAAGTGTAATTCCATTATTTTGCTAAATCAATAAAAGATAGGAGAAACAACAATGAAATTAAACTTACAAAACCTCAGTTCATTTCCCGAAAATTACACACTACCAAAATTTGATGTACACAAAATGGCAGAGCGGACAAAAGCCGCCCCAACTTGGCTGCACATGGGCGCGGGCAATATTTTTCGCATAATGATAGGCGGCATACAGCAAAACCTGCTGGACGAAGGTTTAACAGATACAGGAATAATCGCATACGAAGCTTTTGACGACGCAATTATTCCGCTGTCATTCACACCATACAATAACTTGACACTGGGCGTAACCCTATATGCCAACGGCAATGTAGACAAGCGTGTAATCGCAAGTATTGCGGATGCGTTTAGCTGCAACCTTGACGCTGTACGGGATGTAATAGCAAAGCCAAGTTTACAGATGATAAGCTTTACAATTACAGAAAACGGCTACAAAGTTGACCCTGCAAAGGTATGCGAAAGCCCGGACAAAGCCGTTACAACAATGGAGCAAACAGCGGCAGGCTTGCTTAGCCGCTTTCAGGCCAGCGGCGGCCCTATCGCCTTGGTAAGCCTGGACAACTTTGCGGAAAACGGCACTCAAGTGGAAAAAGCGATGGCCACCATTGCCAAAGTGTGGCATAAAAACGGCCATGTTCCCGTAGAATTTATAGACTATGTAAAGACCATGGCATATCCATGGACGATGATTGATAAAATAACCCCCCGCCCGTCGGAAGATATAGCGAAACTACTGGCCGCAGATGGTTATGAAGACACAGAAATTCACAAAACGCCCAAAAACACATTTGTGGCATCCTTTGTAAACGCAGAGTCTGCCCAGTATCTTGTACTGGAAGATAATTTCCCGGGGGGCCGCCCGCCCTTTGAAAAAAGCGGCGTGTACATGACAGACAAAGAAACCGTGCGAAAAATGGATCAAATGAAAGTTTGCGCCTGCCTAAACCCGTTACACACCATTCTTGGGGTGGCCGGGCCATTGCTTAAATTACCGACAATCTCCGCTTGTATGAAAGATGAGCGGCTGGTAAAACTGCTAAGCCAGGCCGCCGGTGAAGCTCTTCCAACGGTAGCCCACCCGGGTATTATCGACCCGGCGGATTTTTTAAACGTGGTACTGACGGAACGCTTCCCCAACCCTTACATCCCCGACACACCGGAAAGAATTGCTTGCGATACATCACAAAAAATCCCTGTACGTTTTGGTGTGGCAATGAAAGCCCGCAAAGAGAAAGGCATACCAACCGCAAACTTGGAGGCTGTTCCGCTATTTGCAGCATTGTGGCTCCGTTACCGCATGGGCCTGGACGATACAGGCGCACCAATGGAGCTTAGCCCAGATCCGCTGCTGCCACAACCGATCCAAGTTTTGGACCGGTTGAAGTTTGGTGAAAAGGCGGACTTACACCCAATCCTGTCCAATGCGGAAACTTTTGGGGTTAACCTTTACGAAGTTGGCCTTGGAGAGAAAATTGAAGACTTGTTCTACCAACTTTCTGCCGGACCCGGGGCTGTCTCCCAAAAGCTTACCCAGGTATATTAATATGAACAAACGCGCAAAAGGCTTCACATTACTGGAGTTGGTAATCGCCCTGGGCCTTTTGACATGTATACTCGCCGGGGTGTATCAGTTGTGGCATCATACGTCACGTGCATCTCATCATTTGGTGCATCATCAAAGTGCCTTTGAAAATGCGCGGGGTGCAATGGATGTTATGATTGCAAATATGCAAATCGAGGAAAACATAATTATACAAACGGACAGTAACAATGTTTTAACCTTCATGTATTGGGGAAGGTACACTTCTCACCGTAATCGTGAACTTAGCTTCGACTTCATAACCTCGCCTGCCAGTGAGCGTTTTCAAATGCTGTTGTTTGGCAACAACGAGTTTGCTCGGGGCATCAAGTCAATTTACATGGAATATATCGAAGGCAGACGTATCGACATCACAATACACGCCTTGTGCGATGGCCTTGATTGCAACGACCCTATCATCCTCCACGGCAGCGTAGATGTGCGCCATAAAAATGTTACCTTCAACCCTTGATAAATTGATACAGCTTCTCCATAGCATCGTTCAGCCCGCCAACAGCGTCTATTATGCCCTCGTCTACAGCTTCTTCGCCTATTAAAATTGTGCCTACATCCTGCGCCATAGAGTTGGTGTCCATCATCAGTGATACAAGCCGCTTTCGGCTAATTTGGGAATGCTCGATAATAAAATCCTGTACTCTGTCCTGGGTTTTGTTGAAATATTCATAAGTTTGCGGCGCGCCTACAATTGTACCGTTTATGCGCACCGGATGAAGGGTCATTGTGGCCGACGGCGCAATGTATGAATACTTGGCGGAAACCGCAAGCGGTACCCCAATAGAATGCCCGCCCCCAAGCACAAGTGACACCGTAGGCTTGCCCAAGTGGGCGATAAGTTCTGCCAACGCAAGCCCGGCCTCAACGTCACCGCCCATTGTGTTTAACAATATTAATAACCCGTCAATTTGCGGGTTTTCGGCACAGGCCACCAATTGTGGGATTACATGCTCATACTTGGTGGCCTTATTTGTTGGCGGCAAAAGAACATGGCCTTCTATCTGGCCAATAATAGTTAAAAATTGAATCACGCCCCGCGGGTTATCGGTTTTTGGGGTTACAATGGTTGCTTCCGGCTGGTGGGGCGGTGAATTGCTTTCGCAATTGCTGCTGCATTCATTTTCCTGATTTAAAAACCCCATGTTATACGGGTAATTGAGCCCTTGTTGCTTAGAAAACGGATTTGTCCGGTCTGCTTCGCTGATTGGTTTCATAACATATCTCCTCAAAATTTTCATATGTACATATCTTCTGCCATTTTCTTAATAATATGCCTTTATCGGATTTTGCATATTAGCATAAAATATGGATATTCTAAAATAAAGCGCGCCTTATACAAAAAAATTTCCTAGGGGATGAAAAAATCGAAAACATGGACAATTGGCATAGTAATAGGTTTTATTAACGGACTGTTTGGGGCGGGCGGCGGCTCGCTGCTTGTCCCCGCGTTGGAAAAATTCGCGAAATACGAAACACACAAAGCTCACGCTACAACTGTAGCTGTAATCCTGCCCCTGTCTGCTATAAGTGCCGTGGTATACACATGGGGCGTAGATGTAGACTGGGGCGCAGTGTTGTGGGTATCTGCCGGAGGTATTGCAGGAGGGGTTGCAGGTGCTAAATTGCTTAGCAAACTGGCCGGTATGTGGCTGAATATTTTATTTGGCTTATTCCTTGCCACCGGTGCAATTAGGATGATTTTCATAGCATGATTTGGTTTATACTCGTTGGTTTTATCTCGGGCATAATAAGCGGCATGGGCATTGGCGGCGGCGCGATACTGATACCCACCCTTATCATTATTTTTGGAATGACACAGCAGAATGCCCAGCATATTAACTTACTGTACTTTATCCCAACAGCTGTGCTTGCGGTACGCATCCACAAAAAAAGCGGCAGCATAGAAAGGAACGGATTGCTGCCGCTGATATTGTGGGGGCTGTTGGGCGCACTGCCCGGCGCGCTTATTGCCATAAAAATTAACGCCAACTGCTTGCGCAAAGGGTTTGCCATATTCCTGCTGGCCATGGGCCTATACGAAATACGAAAAGGACTTTTAGCATTCAAGAAAGGAAAGTAAAAATGGAACTGACAGCATTTGAAGCTTTAAAAAACAGATTCAAAAACGCAGATACAGATACAAAAATTCAAATATATGTAGATGCAGAAGACCTTACACAAACACAGTATAAGGAACTTCTGCGGTTATTCCCCTTAAACGACCTAAATAAGCTGGAAGCCGCTTTAGGATAAAATTATTGCTGCAAATCACTTGGCAGTGGGAATTTTAGCGCGAAGGCTTCTACTTCGGTGCGCAATTCTTCCAACCGCTCTTTATTATTGCGCCCTATAATTGCCTCGTAAACCCATCTGGCAATTTGGGGCATATGCTCTTCTTTCAACCCTCTGGTTGTAATTGCCGGGGTGCCTAAACGTATCCCGCTTGGGCTAAAGGGCGGTAGCGGGTCATCGGGAATGGCATTTTTGTTAAGGCTCAGCCCTATTTCATCAATGGCAATTTCCGCTTCTTTACCGTCTACGTCAAAGCTCCGCTTTACATCTGAAAGTATCAAGTGATTATCAGTGCCACCCGCTATTAAAATGAAGCCTAACTTTTGCATTTCATCCGCAAGTCTCTTGGCGTTTTTCACAACTTGTTTAGCATGTTCTTTAAATTCGGGCTGCAATGCTTCTTTAAACGCCACTGCTTTGGCTGCAATAACATGCATAAGCGGCCCGCCTTGCGTCCCCGGAAATACCGAGCGGTCAATTAATGTAGGGATATTCTCCAGGGTTTTCTCCGGCTTTTTAAGGGGGGTACTAACCTTGCCCTTGCTTAATATTAAGCCGCCCCTAGGCCCACGCAGTGTCTTGTGGGTGGTGGTGGTAATTACATGAAAACCATAATCAAACGGGTTTGGGTGAACGCCGCCAACAATCAGACCTGCCACATGGGCCATATCGGCCATCAGTAACGCGCCCACTTTATTGCCAATTTGGGCCATACGCCCAAAATCCGGTATGCGAGAATAGGCAGAGTAACCTACCAGCAAAATTTTTGCTTTCTCCGCAATGGCCACGCGCTCCAACTCGTCATAATCAATTTCGCCTGTGGCAATATCCTTTTGCCCATAACGTACAAATTTATACACATTTGCAGCCTGCGTAACCGGTGCGCCGTGTGTCAGGTGCCCGCCATGCCCCAAATCCATACCAAGGATGGTATCGCCCGGTTCGCACCAGGCATTGTATACGGCCATGTTGGCTTGCGCACCGGAGTGGGGCTGTACATTGGCATGATCCGCGCCAAACATTTCACGGGCCCATTTAATTGCCAGCCGCTCTACACGGTCTGTATTCGTTTGTCCGCCGTAATACCGTCTGTGAGGCAAAACTTCCTCCATAATACGCTCGTTACTCCATGATGTTAATCCTTTAAAGGACGGATACCCCTCGCAATATTTATTGGCAAATATCGAACCCGTGGCATCCAGTACCGCCCGCGAAACGTAGTTTTCGCTTGGGATTAATTCAAAGCCTGTCCGTTGTCTGCGCTCTTCTTGCTTAATAAGATCGAAAATTTCATTTATTTCGCTGCTCACGTATTTTTTCCTTTCGAAAATAGTTTTTTAAGCATCCACCACACCGGACATCATGGTAACTACTACGCCCATCTCTCTCCACTTGTCGGCGATTTTGTTCATCCCAAGGGAATCGCTGGACATGTGACCTGCAACAATAACGTTGCCATAGGCATGTTCTTTCAATGCTTTTACGTCTTTTTCAGGGATATGCATTAATACTAATGTGCCAACGCCGCCTTCAAAGTATTGCTTTAACACGTCTGAACCCGGGCCTGTGAAACCGGACATTAATACATAAATTTTGCCTGCATAACTGTCTTTTGACCCAACGCGAATTACAGGCTTCCTTGCAGAGTTTTTGTATTCGCCAATTTCTTCTAACGCAGCGGTTACGTCGCCTAATTTTGTATCGGGCTTATCCGCGAATTTATCGTCCAAATGCTTCTGTACAATGGCTTCGCCAATTATATCTGCCGGGGTATGCAAAGACACGAAAGGCATGTTTAAAAGCTTAGCCGCAGATTCGCTGCGGCGAGAATTAGAAACATGCTGCATATAGCTTAGCTCGTCTTTCCTTTTACCAAGTGCTTTTTGTGACCTGTTTCTTGGAACGCCAAGCTTCTCCAGCCTTAAAACGTGGGTGTCCATTACATCCAGCATTTTAGTGTTGGTGTTTTTGGGGTGGTGACTTACAACACAGTCGTAGCCAAGCTGTTTTGCAAGCAGCAGTTCGGCGGTGTCCATGTCTACACCCATAAGTACCTTTGTAATGTTGTCACCGGGTACAACAACGTCGCAGTCACCGGGCATGTTTGTTAGGCCGGCAAGTTCCAATGCAGTGTCCATCAGTTTTTGTGTGTTCATGTTTCACTACTCCTTTATAATTTTTAAAAAGGTGCCGCCGCGCATATGCACAACGACACCCAAAATAGGGGTCAGTTAAATTTTACGCCTCTGCTACCCTTGGGTAAACAGAAACTTTTTTCTTGTCACGGCCTTTACGCTCGAAACGAACGACACCGTCTACTAACGCAAAAAGATTGTCGTTAGAACCGCGGCCTACGTTGTTACCCGGGTGGATTTTTGTACCTTTTTGGGTATACAAAATATTACCGGCAAGAACGAATTGACCGTCTGCGCGTTTCGCACCTAAACGTTTGGAATTGGAGTCGCGGCCGTTTTTAGAAGAACCTACGCCTTTTTTGCTGGCGAAGAACGATAAATTCATAATCATGGCTTTCACATCACTTTCTATATGGAGTCACTATGGGTTTACTGCTTAATTGAATATCATTGGGGTACTGTTCGCTGATACTGTTAAGGCCTAACACCAGTGCGTCCAGTAAAAGCCCCGCACCCGTGTTACGAAGGCCCGAACGCTTTAATGCAAATTTTACAAATCCGCCGCTATCGTTCCACTTGCAATGATAATCTTCGTCGGTTACGGGTGTAAGTTTTTGTATGCTGTTGACGGTATTAATAACCAATGCAGATACGGCAGAACACACAATAGGGCTTCCGTGGCATTTTACCGTAAAACCTACAGCCAAACCTTGCTTATTGAAAAAAATTGCCGCCTTAATCATTAAGCATTTACAGCTTCAATTTTTACTTGTGTAAACGGCTGACGATGGCCTTTTTTCTTGTGAAAGCCTTTTTTGGCTTTATACTTGTAAACGATAACTTTTTTCGCCTTGCCATCGCCCATAACTTGAGCAGTTACAGTCGCACCTTTAACGGTTGGCTTGCCAAAAACGGAATTTTCGCCATCCAGAATGCTTAAAACTTTGTCAAACGTGAAAGAAGTACCGGCATCTGCGCCAAGTTTTTCCACAGTGATTACATCACCGGCTTTCACTTTGTACTGTTTACCGCCTGTTTCGATAATTGCGTACATACATACACCTCCTATAATTTAATTTGGAAGTACACGCCGAACAGGGCGGGCAAAAGCCGCTTACTACCCCGTGTCGTGCGGTTACTGCATAACTTAAAAAATTGTATCACAATACACGGTTAATGTAAAGAAATTTTTGACAGCGACAAATTCCACTGCCGCCAGCCTCTGCCTCTTTCAGCTTCAAGCGTAACAAAATACGCTTGTACATAACTGCGCGTCCAAGCATTGTCGCTTTGCAGCAGCCTTGCAATTTCCGGCGCAGCATCCGGTGACAGACTAATTGCGTAGTGTATCCCACCATGCCCGGTTGCAAAGTACCGATTAATTTGTTCACGGGCAATAACCCGGTCTATGGGTACAAGGTTAAGCAGCAAGTAATAGCTTAACGCCACAAAAAAATACACCAAAACAATGTTAAATTTGGGCTTCGCGATATAAAAAAAGGTAATTATCAGCCCAATAAGCTCAAAAAATAAAAAGCCAAACACCAGCAAGCGCATTCTGGTTAAACCATCATCGGAACCGTAAAGCCACATGCGGTAAAAAGACGACGCCAGCAAAACCACCGTTACGGCACACAAATACATACCCAAGCCTTTAGTAAGCTTTGCCCCGGCCCCTGTTTGGTCTTTTGTAAGCCAAACCGAAACCAAAATAAACACGATATTTACAAAAGTCAAAACCAAAAGCTCGAAAAATCCCCTGCGCGCATAAGTTACAAAGTTAAGCCCGTAAGGCAAATTGTCCGGCGCGGCAAATAAGTAGCGGAATTGTATGACCACAAACATCGTGTATACAAGCAAAACAGAAGACAGTACGATGTTTATTATCATGCTGTCACCAACGAATTGGCGGGTTGCCGGAATGCCGGAGTTCTCAGCTTTACCGGCCAGCATTCCATACACTGTCCCAAACAAATACAGGCCAATAACCACACCAAGACAAACACGGGCAATTGTGTTTGTACTAAAAACCGAAAGAAATTCGTCAAAAAAACGCTGCACCACCCGGAAGAAAATCATATCTGCGCGAGACAGCATGACAACTAAGAATATTAACACAGGAATCGAAATGGCAATGCCAATAAAAACACGGCGTATAATTGGCAAACTTTCCGATCTTGATTCGGCTCCCCACATGTACGGGGTAGATGCCCGCATAAACGCACCGCAAACCCCTTTGCCAAGACGTATAAAAACAGCAATGGATGTATCTTTTAGCGAAACACCATAGACAACCCATACAGCCATTAAGCCGTACAGCATCGCACCAACAAACAGGTTAGGGATTCGCCACATTGTGTTCGCGCTTATAAACGAGTTTAACGCCAGTATAAAAACCGGTGCCAGTAAAAACAAATACTTTTTTTGCGGAATAATACAGTAAAGCCATGCGCCTTGAATAACCATGAAAACAACAACACCAATACCTGCGTCCGGTACTGTAACAAGATAAAAAAAGCTAACCACGGATATAAACAGATAAATTAGCAAGTTGCGTTTTTGTACGGAATTGAGCAGCTCCATATATTATTCCTCTTTCTCTACAAACTCAAGAATATCGCCGGGCTGGCATTCTAACACGGTGCAAATAGCTTCCAGGGTGGAAAAACGAATGGCTTTTGCCTTTCCCGTCTTTAAAATGGACACATTGGCGGGGGTTAAATCTACTTTTTCTGCAAGTTCCATAAGGCCGATTTTCCGTTTTGCCATCATTACATCTAAATTTACGACAATAGGCATACTTACACCGTCCAATCTGTTTCTTCTTTATAGATAATCGCCTGTTTGAATAAATCCTTTAGCGTAAGGCAAAAAAGACTGAGAATAAAAAACGTTACCACAATTATTGACGCAGCTATTGTAAACCACAGAAACAAGCGGACAAAAAAAATACAGGCAATTACCGCACTGGCCACCGCACATTTTCTAAGGCAATCTACGTTTTGGCTAACAAAGGGGTTGCCGCTAAGCAAAGTTTTAAACATCCGCTTTAGCTGGTACATAATGAAAACGGCGCAAACACCGGCACTTAATAAAACCACTGTGTACTGGCCCCTAAAATACATAGAAACACCGGTTAGCCGCATAAGCCAAGGCAAAGCAAACGGAAGCGCGGCACAAACCACAATACCGCCAAAAAACATGACATCCACCAGAAGTTTTGTTACATAGTGACGAAAACGGTTTGTTCCCATGAAAGTTACCTCCAACAATTTTGATGACGACAATTTATCACGAACCAACTTGAATGTCAACAATTATTTATTGTTTTTCAATAATTATTTTCCGCAATACAGTAACTTCGGGGCTATACCCCCTGATATCAGGGGGTACATTCACATAGGACACGCACAAAGCAGCTATCCGTCTCATACAATACGTCATACATAAAAATTGCAGGAGAAAATTATCCATGGAAATTGCTGCCAGGGAGTTCACGTACAATACAGGCATTGTAAGCCGCAAGGCTTTCGACGATCATATGACAATGTACAAAGGATACATAGACAAAACTAACGAGATAACACAGGTTTTAACTACTCAGCCGGAGTGGAATACGGCCAACGCCACAGCAAGCCATTATCGCGGGTGGAAAAAAGGCGAAACCTACGCGATAAACGGGGTTATTTTGCACGAGTTGTATTTTCAAAATTTGGGGAACGAAGCAGGCCCCGCAGGCACAAAAATACAAAACTTGATGAACCGCCACTTTGGCGGTGTGGACAAATGGAAAGAAGATTTTACGGCCTGCGCAAAATCGGCCCGGGGCTGGTGCGTGTTAGTTTACGAACAGCGGACAGCCGCCTGCCGAAATATTTTACTGGATTCCCACGATGACGGAAACATAGCCTCTGCCTACCCAATAATAGTGTTGGATATGTACGAACACGCTTACTTTTTGGACTACGGAACAGACAAAGCCGCTTACATTAATCGCTTTATTAACAACATATCTTGGGGAATAATAGAGAAACGCGCCGCGATTATTATTTGACATGTTACCGGCATCTGGTTATACTAATTAATGCCCGTGCTAGTTGGGGAGGTAGCGGCACCCTGTAGCTTGCAATCCGCTATAGCAAGAGTGATGCCGGATTCATAGGCTCCTTTCCTGTGAAGTCTGCCCATAGTAAGTAGTGTTGACGGCCAAGTCCCGCGCAACGAGCACTCATGAACCGCGTCAGGTCCGGAAGGAAGCAGCGCTAAGTGAGCCCGTTTGTGTGCCGCGGGGTTGCTTGGCTCGAGCCAACTGCTATGGTAACGTTTGGAGGGAAATGTCAACGACCGGCGCACGGGCTTTTATAAAAATGGAACACTGCCTCTGTCGCGTTTTATGTATAATTTTCACGCATTCACACAAACTACCGGTGCGTTTCGTTTACAAAACACACATAATAAACAAATGTAAATGTGGTGCTTTATGAATACAGCAGGCCCAAACACCGTAGTCAGTTGCGGCGGTGTGGTTATCTATCGCAACAAAGTATTATTATTGTATAAGAATCAGAATGGGCGTCATGTGGGTTGGGTATTACCAAAAGGCAACTTAGAACCAACAGAGACCACAACTAAAGCCGCCCTTCGAGAAGTTAAAGAAGAAAGCGGCGTGTCTGCCCGCATAGTTAAATATTTGGGAAGTACACAATACTCTTTTCGTTCTTCAAAGGTGGACGAGTTAGGCGAAACCGGTGAACTTTTGGCAAAAACGGTGCATTGGTACTTAATGAGTACAACTTCATACTACTGTAAGCCCCAAGCGGAAGAATTTTTTGCAGACGCAGGCTTTTATAAACGGCACGAAGCAGAACACTTATTAAAATTCCACGACGAAAAACAAATCATGCGTAAAGCATTTGCGGAGTATGATAACAAAACTACTATAAACAGAAAGGGAAATGTACAATGAACACATTATCCAGCTGGAAACTGGCAGAAAAGCTTGAAGCAAGCAACAAAAAAGGCATAATCTTTGGCCTGGTTCTCGCGCTTATTATTGTTGCAATTGTAATTGCGGTAATTGTAAAAGTGCAATGGCTAAAAAAACACTTTGGTTGTGATGAATGCGACATGGATTTTGATGATGACTTCGATTTGGATTTTGATGATGAAGACACCATTTATACCAGCGAATCAGATTTTGTATAAGAATAGTAACTTAGGACACCTCCCTTGCATAAAATGATAGCGCAAGGGAGGTGTTTTTTGATGCTCTTTGGGCTCTTGCACATTTTACAGGGCTTTTTTTTGTTTGGACATTTGACAGCGGGCAACTCCTTCCCTAAGCCGCTGTCTGCCGAGGAAGAACAAAAATACCTAAGAGAATTTGCCGCAGGCAGCGAAGATGCCAGAAATATACTAATCGAACGCAACCTGCGCCTGGTTGCCCATGTAACAAAAAAATACAGTCAACACGCGAAAGACAACGAAGATCTTATTTCCATAGGCACAATTGGGCTGATAAAAGCCATAGCGTCCTTTAAACCGGATAAAAATGTGAGGTTGGCTACGTATGCTGCACGGTGCATAGAGAATGCTATGTACTTCCGTGTGACGCGCATCACTCCTTTCAGACGTTTTCGTAAAATTTACAGGCACTTCGCTTCCTTTGAGAAAAATATGGGCGATGTCGCCCTTGACGATTACGCATTCGAGTACACGGCGTAGGAGTTGCAGTTTGCCCTCGTAGTCAACCAGCTTTATCAACCGCGGGAAATCGAGTATGGTCTGCTTGGCTTTTTCGATGTCGGCAAGTTGGCTCTCTTGGGATTCGGTAGAACTCTGAATTTCGTTCAACCGGGCTTGCTTTTCGTCACGTTCTTTACTTAATGCTTCAATATCGGTGTATATCGCTTGTTTTACTGCTTCGGGCGCAGAGCGTAGATTGGTGATTTGCGCACTGATGTCACTTTCGATTTGGTTTAGTCGCTTTCGTAGTTCTGCATGTTCCTTTTCGGTTTCCACAGTTTTAGTTGATAGAGTGTTTTGTGTGTTCAGCAGTTCTTCATACAATATATCACCTGTGTCAATCTTACAAATCTGCTCAATCACGAAGTTGTCCAGTTCTTGCCCGCGAACAGTCGGTGGCTTGTCACAATTCCATTCCTTGTTACGGCGGCTTCCGCAGTAGTAGCTGTAACGTAGTGTGCCATCGGAATTTTTGCGCCCGTTTTCGGTACGGACATACATTTTGCCGCTACACTTCACGCAACGCACAACCCCCGATAGCAGAGCATTTGACGATTCCTTGTTGGCTCGTGCCGCTTGGTCTTTGGAAATAGTCGCTATAATACTCTGTGCCCGAATCCAATCTGCGCCGTTTATGATTCCCTCATGTTTTCCCACAGAAATTACCCATTCTTCAATGCTGCGACGGGTAGATTTCTGCACATAGTTCGGGTCTAACGCCCGTGAATCTGTGTCGAGTTCCTTTGTCTGCTCGGTTTTGTTGTACGCCATTATTCCACACTTGCCGTCAAATGCGGTTTCATCTGCCCAAATCGGAACATCAAATGAAGTGAAATAGCTGCGCATATCGGCATCAGCCACGGCATAAACAGGATTTTGCAAGATATTCTTAATGGCAATGGACGTAAATTCCTTGCCTTTTTTTGTTTTGAAGCCTTCGGTGTTCAATGCGGTAAACGTAGCATGGTAGGAGCCTTTTTGTAAGAACAACTCAAACAGCCGTTTCACGGCACGTTGTTCATCCGGTACAGGTTCAAGGTGATTTATCGTCGTTTTTCGCCCGCCTATGGTCATTTTTTCTTTTTTTGAGTAGTAGCCTAGCGGTGTTTCACCGCCAAGCCAACGTCCTTCTTTTGCAAGTTCATACATATTATCGGTAATGCGCTCTGCAATAATATCCCGCTCAAACTCCGCAATGGCAGACAATAACGCAATCATAATTTTTCCTGTGCGGCTGCTCGTATCAATTTCTCTGTCGCTGACGGACACAAACGCAATCCCTTTTTGATCCATCTGCTGAACGAGATTTAAGAGGTCAATCGTGCGGCGGCTAATACGGTCAATCTTGTAACACACCAC